>MDTE01157601.1_pt1 | contig 191797 bp, 198 predicted proteins | sample 811231 | NCBI WGS metagenome assembly MDTE01 (sample SAMN05326651, study PRJNA326480) | marine metagenome | isolation source: seawater | place: Indian Ocean: Red Sea | collected 2010 | reverse complement strand
TTGCATTTTTAGCAAGAGCCAGTACCGCTGGTGCTGGAATTGGATATTCTCCATGCTGCATTTTAACCGTCCCCTCCCCGACCGATACTGGAGGGACTATTACCGACTTTACACCCAAATCTTCCATCAATACACAAGCCCCCACGATGTCTGCAATCGCATCATCTGCCCCAACTTCGTGCAGGTGTATTTCTTCTAATTTTTTCCCATGTACTTCTGCTTCAGCATCCCCCAATAAATGGAATATACCAACCGCGTCAGAAGCCACCTTTTCTGAAATCGATAGGGACTCGACCACTTTTATTATATCTTTCAACTTCTTACTAGACCTTTCTCCCTCTATGATCTTCCCCTCCCGTGTAACTCGAACCCGTTTCGCTGCGATTCCTTGTTCTACCAATTCTTCTATATCATATTTCACGCCTAGCCCTTCTTCTATTGGAATCAATACTTCTGCATTTGCCCCAACTCCCAACAGTGCCGCAATTATCATGTCGCCACTAGCGCCCATCTTCCCATCGAACACAAGTGTAGTCATATTCGTTTCTATGAGTCTACCAGGCGAAAAATACCTCGATAGAAATTAAGAAGATCCCACCGCAACCATGATTTTTCAATCTATTTTCGCCACCATAACCAAATCGTAATAATTCCTGCTATAATTGGAGCAAAAATAATCTGAAATCCATTAAAAGAAGTAAGGGGGATCTGAAATAACATGGATATAAAACTAAGCAGAATCCCAATAAAAATGTACAAAATAACAAACAATAAAATATAGCCTAGAAAATTTTTAAGCTCTCTTAATATATCCATAACTTTAGCACGATAACTTCTATGCGTAGGACAGGATTCGAACCTGCGGACCCCTACGGGACAGAGCCCTCAACCCTGCGCTGTTGGCCTGGCTTAGCTACCTACGCGCGCAAGGAGATAGCTCTCCCCTCGTTAAAAGTGCTTTCGTTTGATCTCACTATGAACCTATTTCGGATATTCACTATACTTAGCCTAATAGGGCATATTCTGTCAATTTAGAAACAATTTTGTCAATAGCCTCTTCTGCATTTTCTGGCTTTTTGCCCCCTGTTATTACAACTTTACCAGACCCAAAAAGCAAAACAACAACTTTCGGGTCTTGTAAACGATATACTAAACCTGGAAATTGTTCAGGCTCATATTCAATATTTTCCAATCCAAAACTAATTGCAATGGCATTTAAATTCAAAGGATGGCCCAAATCACCACTCGTCACGATATTTTGAACTTTTATTTCTGGAGACCCTGGAACTTCTATCCCCAGGTCTCTTAATGTATCAAAAGTCAGTTCCACTGCCGCATGAACATCATCAATACTCTGTGCCCCTGTCGACACAATCTTCCCCGATCTGAAGATTAGACAAGCAGCCTTTGGCTCTTGTAAACGATATACTAAACCTGGAAATCTATCTGGATCATATTCCGTTCCTGGAAGATCCGCAGCAAGTGCTTCCAAATTTAATTCTTGGTCAATACCAGTCGAAGCAACCACATTTTCAATTTTCAGAGTGCCCTTTGGGTCTCCTTTTGGAAATCTTTCGTTCCAATATGGTGGTTTTTCATCTTTTTTCACCATTATACGGCTATATTTCACCTGTCCCTTTATAAACTGTACATAACTAATTTCCAGCTAATTTTAGAATTTTTGCACAGAAAACAGACACAACCTAAGAATTTCCCCTCACCGATAGAATAAACCACATTCAAGCCTTAGATCGATGCATATCTTATGTCTGGTCAACACCATCCTCTGTTTTTCAGCACTGTGGAATCCAACGAAGAATTCCATTTTATAAAAATCCCTCTACAAGAATTTATAAATTCAAATCTTAATGAAGATGAGCTATATCGGGTTTTATTTTTACAAAAATCACCTATTACAAATAGTTCCATTTCTTCCTCTTTATCTCCCCATTCTGCCAAAGCCCCTGTCAACCCGGGAGACGTTTGCGAAGTAACCATCGAGGATATTGGGAGCGAAGGAGATGGAATCGCAAAAGTTGGACTTGGGTATATTATATTTGTACCAAAAACTGATATAGGGCATAAAGTCAAAATAAAAATAAACACAGTTGCAAAAAAATATGCTTTTGCCGAAGTAGTCGAGCATCTGCACTAACAAATCAACACATTTCAATTGATTTATGTCCTCTGTAACCAACTCATTTTTGTGAAACAATTCATTCATGATCATGTGGTTCTAGTATCTGCAATATTGAGTATAGTCTCTCTCTCACTCGTATTCGGCGCTGCGGGGGGTTATATCCCTGCAGAATATCTTCCCCGATCTGATCCCCTCCTCCGGGTGATCCCTCATTTTAATGCCGTTCTCAGCATTTTGGCTATTTTCACGATATTAAAAGGAGTCTCTCACATTCGGAATAAAGATATAGATCGTCATAACAAAACCATGCTACTTGCTTTTATCATCTTTGCTACATTTTTGGTTTTATATCTCTATAGAGTAGCCATCCTCGGACCTGCAGACTTTGGCGGTCCAGAAAATATTTATTTATTTATCTATCTACCCTTCTTGGCAATACATATATTCTTAGCTGTAATCTGTGTGCCCTTGCTATTTTATGTTCTGACAATAGGATTGACATATGAACCTACAGATATTCCAAATACTCTTCATAGAAAAATTGGAAAAATTGCATATAAATTGTGGCTCATAGCATTTATTATGGGGTCTATGGTTTATTTGATGGCCTATCACATCTTTCCCGCATAGATCTCTCCTATTATCACAAACCAATCTTTCAGTTTATTTATCCCCGGTCATGGATTGCCAGGCATATGATCTCATCTTTGCCGACTTACCAAATCCACAGCTAGAACAAACGCCTTTCTTAATGTGATATGCAGCCACGCCACATCTTCTACATTTTACATGAATAGTCTTGTTCTTTTTTCCTTTACTACTTGTACCATCTGGCATGATATAACCAAGACGATGCCTCCCTCACTTATAAGAGTTTTTTCTCCAACTTTTACCTAATGCTTAATCCTAATTTTTATACAATCTATCCAAAACCCCTTTCGATTTCATCATCTTTGAGCATCGCATCCAGTTTCTTTTCTAGACTTTTATTAACATCATGAAATTCTTTCGCCAATATGTCTAATGATTCAGGACGCTTGCCCATCCCTCTATAATCTAGAGGGCCATACGCGGGAGATCCTATTGCCCCCATCATATCTTCAAATAAATCTAATGAATTTGTAGGTGCATCTACGTGCGCTTTCAATGTTTCTTCCACACGCTGAGTGACTCTTTTCACTTCCATTTCTTCTACAACCGGCCTGTGTATTGCAAATCTTCCATCTACCCCTCTTGGAAATTGATCGCCAATTCCATCATCAATTTTATGTGCCAACTGAGCACCAACCCCTTGCACTTCAAACGGATTTTTGGCATATGTTTTGAGATGATAAAGTCCCGCACCAGGATGGCACAAGTATAAATCCTCCCCAATTCCCCCCGAGCGAATGCCAGAAATAGCACGCCATTCTTTGGGATCTGAATCTTTGGAAATGAGATCTTGCAACACGTCTTGCCAATTCCGAATACGCATACAAAACCATCATAGAATCCCCCGTGTATCAAAGTATCGTTTATACTCTTATTAATGATAATATTTCATCTCAATTAACACGAAACCTCAGAAGGGCTGCAATCCCTCCTAAACCTTTTAATTCTATCCCGGGCCCATATTCTTTTGATAATATGGTAATTTCTCCTCCTTTGTTCTTAACCTCCTCTATCATTTCGTCTATGTCTCCTTCCCACAAACCCCTCCCCTCTCGTTCTTCCTGCAATTCACCATCAACAATTACTAGATTTTTAATGGCACCATATCCTGAAGCTACACGGACTTCTTTCGAACCATAAGCAACCAAACCTGAAATTTTTATTTGTGTTTTTATTTCCTCCATTACCTGGGTTTCTCTCCCTATCCGCGTCTTAACAATGATCTCTTTTGCAGTTCCACCTGACAAAACTTCTTGCACGCCACTCTCGCCAACTGAACGCGTTTCAGCCAGTGTAATTTTTTGAGATAAAATTTTATCTCTAGATTTAATGTAATCTAAAGCGTCCTCTTTAGTAAACCCTGGTCCGGCAAACACTATGACATCAACTTCTATATGCGATAGTACTTCTAGTAATTCTTCAAATATGTCTGTTCTCTCTGATCCTTCTCCCTTTCCTGTTGATCCTGTTAAATTTGCCCGGTCGCTAATTCCATATTGATTTATTGTTTGTACAAAAACAGCACCCTCTTCAATCGTAGCAATTAAAATGTCAGGCGAATCCCGTGCCGCAACCGCTTCTTCAATTCTTTGGATTTGATCTGGTTTCCATTTCTTTTGAATAGATACTGTATCAAATATTTCGACGTTCAACGTATGGTGTGTCTCAATCTGTTCTTCATAAGGACACTCCTTAATGACCCCTGACACCCGCAAACGATTAGAAAATTTATGAAACTCCGACGTTTCATTTTCAATAACCACTCGCATATATTCTCTCTGACCACTTGTTTCCCTCGAAATTTCCTCATTCCTCCTAATCCTCCGCGTCGTCTCCCCTCTCACAATATCTCCTGGTTCTAACACAAACTGTAGGTGCCAAAGATCATCTAGACTCTCCGGAACGACCACAAACCTCTCCAAATCTCCTCCTATTGTTTCTCGAGTCTGGATCCTCATACACAGACTATGATGGCCAGCTGCATAAGCTCCTCACTCGACTTCATGGGATTATCACTTGTCTTATCTCAGACCCATGTTCCAACTGGTGCATCGCCTCATTTAGTTCATCTAATGGAAGGGAACTAGTAATTAATTCTTCGAGTGATAATTTCCCCTCGACAACCAAATCCGCTAACATTGGAATTGCAATTGGTAAGTTATACGACCCATTAAATGCGCCTATGATTCTTTTCTCATTTTTCACCATTTCTCTAAGATTTATCGAGACTTCATTCACCGGCGTAGGTGGGGTGCCAACTAACACTGCTGTCCCGGACACCGCCAATGATTCGACCGCCTGTTCGAAAACTTTGGGGTGTCCAACCATATCAAATGTATAATCTGCTCCTCCTCCTGTTATTTCTTTTATTCGTTCCACTGGATTCTCTTCCATGGAATTAATGGTGTTAGTAGCACCCATCTTCAATGCTATATCGAATTTACTAGGTACTACATCCACCACAATTATTTCTGTTGCCCCTCTCAAAACTGCTCCCTGAACTCCACTAAGACCTACTCCGCCCGCCCCAAATATGACTACAGACGATCCTGGTTCTATATCTGCTGCATTTGCTACGGCTCCTACCCCTGTGAAAATACCACAACCTAGCAACGTTGCTTGTTCAAGTGGAATCTCTTTATTCACTTTTATCGCAACCTCTTGCGTAACATTAGTATATTCTGTAAAAGATGAAACTCCATGATAGTGGTAATACGAATCTCCTCCTCTCCCTGTAAAACTAGTCCTCCCTGTTCTTAGTGTCCCCTTCGATTTCCTTCTACTCAAGCATAAATTAGATTTCCCCACTCTACACCGTATACACTTACCACATGCTATTCTTCCGAGAACTACGTGGTCTCCTACTTTTAATCCTGTCACCCCATCACCAATTGCAGCAACAACTCCTGCACCTTCGTGACCTAATACCACCGGTTTTGGTTCACCCGTTTCACCCACTACACAAGATACATCGGTATGACACAAACTCGCAGCCTCAATTTTAACGAGAACCTCTTCTCCTATTGGTTCTGAAACTTCAATCATCTCTATCTTTGCAGGCAAATCTCCCAAGAAATCATGATTTTCAGTAGGTTCATGCAATACTGCAGCTTTTGACTCCATGAAATATTGAACGTTTACTAAACAATATATCTTTTGAGATTCCATCTGTCACTTGCTCACTCGAAAATATTTTTGCCACCCGTTGTCAGACACAATTATAGAATGAAAAAAGACAGGAAAAAAAAGGATCTTTTCATGTATTTCAATGGAGATTATATCCCCGAATCCAAACCCATTTTTGGTACCTACGATACTGCACAAATGTGGGGCTATAGCGTCAGCGACACTCTCCGAACTTTTAATAAAAAATTACATGGTGCATCTGATCATCTTTCACGTCTTTCAGACTCTTGCTCTGCGGCAAACATAGACTTTGATATCTCTTCTTCTGCCCTACGTGACATTTTATTGCATGTAATCGAAAAAAACACACCTCTTGTCGACCCCAAAGATGAGTTTTTAATTATTACTTATATTATCGGAAATTGGGATTTCGGTAAATCTACAGCTTCCGATTATTCTCCCTCCCGTCTACTCATACATTGTTCCACAATCGACTTTGAGAAACATGCAAAATTCTTCATCGAAGGTCAAAAAGTAAGAACTTCTTCCATCAAACAAATCCCTTGTGAATCTATCCCTTCCATGATCAAACACAGATCTAGAATGCATTTTGTTCTGGCAGATAAAGAAGTAAAAACCATTGAACCGGATTCATCACCTTTGCTTTTGGATTATGATAAAAATATTTCGGAAAGCATATATGCAAATTTTTTCATAGTCAATGGAAATACCATTCAAACACCGCCAACAAAAAATATTTTGCCTGGTATCACTAGAAAAAAAATCATAAACATAGCTCAACAAATGGGATTCGACGTGGAGGAAAAGAATTTAACTCTGGATGATGCTCACTCCGCGGAAGAAGCATTCTTCACTTCCACATCTAGGATAATCACTCCTATTTCTTCAATCGATGGAATTCCTATAGGGAAAACCATCCCTGGTGAATCAACTCAAAAATTACTCACAGAATACAGTAAAAATGTTGGTGTGGACATAATGGCCCAATTTCTACAATCTTGAATTCAAACTTGCGGTTAAGACATCGATGAAAGAAGGACTACTCCCCCGATTATCATTAATGTTCCTGCGATAAATCCTATTGTTATTCTTTCAATTTTTTTCAACATACTTGCCGCAACTATTGCTGTAAATAAGGGACCTGTCCCTAGTATTGGATCTGCAACAGAAACTGGCCCCCTGAATAGCGCCTCGTAAAGGGTTAACATCGCCAGGAATACACATACTCCACTTAATCCAAAATTCCAATAACTTTCTCTATTCCCTGAAGCTAGTTCTTTGCCTTTCCCTATTATTATCCCAAACATACCCACCGCAACCAATGCTGCCAGATCATTAATGGCAAGGGCCTGAATAGCAGTAATCGCAGTGTCCTCCATAAATCCAAATTTTCTTATTACATTTCCTGCAGCAAAAGCTACCGCGGCAAAAAGAGGATATATTATGTCACTTCTTTTCCAACCAGTGATATTTCCGCCCTTAGATCTTGTTATAAATATGACTCCTATCACTATTGAGATCACCCCAAACATCCCCGATATTGTCATATTTTCACCAAGCCACACAACGGCCAAAAAAACGGCAAAAAGAGGACGGGAATTAGTAACAGTTGCACAAACACTCGCCCCCATTTTGTCTATTCCTTTATAATAGCTGAGCTGCCCCATTGCCGCTGCAATCACTCCTGCAAAAATAAAAATCAATATAGTGGGAATGGAAATGCCTTCAAGAAGATTTCCCCCGCCCGAAATAATTACTAGTACTCCCCATGCCAAACATGTCCGAACCACAAGAGTTTGGAATGTACTTTGCATAGAGTCTCCTCCACTTTCTAGTCCGCGCTTTGCAAATATTGGATCGATACCTCTAAAAAAAGCACATAGAATCGCAAGAATATAAAATTCAGTAGAAAGAACCACCATTGGATGCTATATAAAAATGGTCTTTCGGGATAGAAGTACCGATATAATGATTTTTCACTCTACCATTGTACTATTTCCTGCTGGTATCATCTGTGAAATCTCATCCGATGTTGTTATCTTCCTCACAAAAGCACCATCACGGAATTCCTCACAGAAACAACGGTATATTTTCTTAGCAATATCCTCTCGTGAATATTGGCCTGGTTCTATCTCTATTGATACAACAGATTTGGGAACTATGGCCGAAGGTGGGCCTCCTATAATTCTTGTTTCTGGATTGCAAGTGATTCCTATTGCATACCCAATTTCAATATTCTTAAAATAAGTTCTCTTTCCTCTAACAACAAAAGACCCTTTTTGCACATATTCCCCACTTTCTGGGGTTTTACTAATTTGATCTTTAGTAATCATATACACATCATCCGTGAGGCCACCTCTCTTCCAAACGGAAGAACATGATAATGCAAATCTTGCAGCCTCGGTTAGATCTATCTCTGGTATCTCTATCTCTCTGGGAGATTCTCCTGGTTCAAATGCTTTCAAAATCGTAATTGGTGCACCCGGACTCTGAGTGTGAAATATTCTGTCTCCTTTGGACATGTATTTCTTTACCAGTTCTTCATTCTGTTCTGCATTTTTGCCCCCTATGACTAAAAAATTATTTGAACTTCTAAACCAACGAAAACGATCAAACCAATATTTAGATTTTTTTATTGGTATTGACTTTTTCACCAACCAATTTTCCTTCAGTCCTGTCGATGCTTCTTTATTTTCTTCAGTACTCCCTTCATTTCCCTTCTCTTTCACTTTGTTAAATTCTTCATTTACAGATGAAATGGCATTTCTTGCCCGCTTATATTTTGCCTCAATCTTCTTCGCTTGATCGTAATTTAGACTAGCATTTTGTTCAATACTTTTCCATGGATCAATTACAATTATGGCTTCGTCTATCTGGACTTTGGCTATTTTTTCTATCTGATTAACACTGATTAATTTTATATTTTTAGGTGGTATGTCTAATAAATTTATTTTTTCTCTAATTTGTTCGAATTGATATCCATTTTCTAAACCAATACGAATTTCTCCTCCAATTTCCTCCATAATTTCATAATTCGAATACAGTAATTCCACACCCGATCTAATCAAACGGGCCTCTTCTGAAAATTCCTTTAGGGCTTTTTTCTGAGATATTAGAATACGTTCGTATTTTCCCAGCCTCTCTTCTTCAAACTCGTCGGTTACATCCAAACCACTGACCTTCCTATCGGACAAGTAATCGTCCATCGCAGCGTTAAATGTATCAAAAGATTTCCATTCTAAATCTTCATATAGAATGAGTGGTAAAGGTGAAACATCCACTTTTTCCCCGTCCTTATAATATATTCTTGGCAGAATATCTCCACTCTTTATTTTCCCTCCCAATTTTATTATCTCTTCATAGATTCTTTCGTAATCTGATTGAACAGCATTTGAAATCAAACATTCTTTATCCACAGAACTCCGTAAACAAATCTCCTCCGCGTATCTGCCCCCAAAATTTATTTGCGTGGCAAGACTCCGAACCAAATCTGATTCGGATGCATTCATCAATTCCACAAATAAGTTATAATCTAGTGCAAATGGATCAATTCTAGATGGGGGGAATTCAAATTCTCTCCCCGACGCCACGGTCCGTGAATGGAGCCTAACAGTCCTCATGCAAGTGTGAACCTTCCCATCCCCTCTAACAATAGATAAGTTTCCATCTCCAAAGAGTTCTGCAACAATAACTATCTCTTCACCTCCTCCTTCGAAAATGATTTTTAAAACCCTGTCAAATCCATATTGATCAATCGATTTCAAACGCTTACCTCTCAATTTCCCTCTCAATTTCATGGAAAAATCATCAGCCTTATTGGGGGCACCAGGAACATTTTCTATTGTAGCAAAATGGATGCTTTTTATATTTCCTATTCCCACCAAAAGTTCGTTTCTACCAACTCCTGGTTTTCGCATTCTAAACCGTACTAGTTCTTTCCCGTAACAATATGACTTATCAAAAATAGAACCTTTGTATATTTCAAATTCCTGTACAAGAGATCTAATATCGATGCCAGATATCTCTTGTTTTGGACTCATAGCTCCTTTTCGGAGGCTAGTAAAGAAATCCCTATCGTTGTATCTAAAATCCTCTCTAATTTCCAATAACTTTCAACATAACCATTTGGAGACATATGGGCCATCTTGGTAATATCCCAACTTTTCTTTGTAGTATTCCCTCACACCAACTCCTGCAAGAACTGCAATTTTCTTATAACCCGCATCCGCGGTCATTTGCTCTGCCTTTTCCATCAATGCCCTACCATACCCCTTGTGCTGGAACCCATCTTTCCATTCACCCGGCCCTATTGTATCCCCTCTAGCTGTGAGGCCTATCTCATTTCCATATACTTTTAATTCTCGTAAAATACCTGCATCTCTTAATTCCACACGAGCTGGTGTATCCGAGAATCTCAGACGGCAAAAACCAATTAGAATATCTTGCTTAAAATCTTCTATACTAATAAAATTCTCAATCCCTCCTGCTGCTTCATATTCTATTATATCCATTTCAATATCTCGAGGCACCTTTGAATTTAATCCCGCTTCTCTACATCTAATACATTTACACGATCTCCCTGTTGATTCTAAATGCTCCAAAGCCAATTGACGAAGATTGGATTTCCACACCCCTGCTTCTATAAAATTAGCTGGAATGTCTCTCTGAACTCTCTGCAATCTCACGTACCTAGGAATGATGGCTTTAACTTCTGCAACTAGTTTTGCAGCATCTTCATTATCCAATGGTTCGTATTCTTTCCTTCTCCACATATCATAGGTTCGTGTCCCTTTAACCACTAATGTTGGATATATTTTCAAATAATCTGGCTTCCAAATGGGATCTTCAAACAATCGATGGAAATCTTCTATCCCCATATCATATGACATTCCAGGTTGCCCCGGCATCATGTGAAATCCCACTTTAAAACCGGAATCTCTTAATCTTTGGTTTGATTCTACACTTTCCTTTGTCCCATGACCTCTATGCATTGCATGATTTATATGTTCAAAAGTCGTCTGAACTCCCAATTCAACTTTGGTTCCTCCTAGGGTGAGCATACGATCTATCTGTTCATGATTGCACCAATCCGGTTTAGTTTCAAACGTCATGGCTATGCATCTGATATCCGCAATTTCATTCGTTGAGATCACATCTTCAAGATACTTAAATTCGGGATTTTCTTGAACAAATTTTCTTCCATTCCCTAGTTCTGGAGCTATCGATAAGTCATAATCATTCATCGCTTCAAGGGCCCGACGAACAAACCACTCTTGATAATCTGCAGATCTAGCTGTCATAGTTCCTCCCATAAGGATCAATTCAACTTTATCGACTGGGTGACCAATCTCTCTAAATTGTTCTAGTCGAAGAGTCACTTGACCATATGGGTCATAGTCATTTTGCTTCCCTCGTGCTGCAGCAGGCTCATGCCCTGTGTAACTCTGAGGAGAAGAAAATTCAGAAGCCGGGCCCCCGGGACAAAACAAACATTTCCCATGGGGGCACATGTGTGGAGATGTCATGATAGCAACCGGAGTCACTCCGGATGCAGTTCTAATTGGTTTTCGCCGCATAACTTGCTCCAATTCCCCTCGTACTTCTGGGGGGGCATGATCCAAAATCTCGGTATTCTTTGGAATTTTTGGAGATGAATACTTAGCACAAATCTTCAATTTCGCCCCCTCGACTTCATTTATTCTCAGACGACCATCTAAAATGAGCTCTATTATCTCATCACAAGTTTTAGAAAAAGCCTCAATTTCAGTCGCCTGCGTACTCATATACTATCTGTGTGGTATTGAAACAATTTAGTCTTCACTACTATAATTGCTCCGAGATTGCCCCTATTATTTCATCTCTAATTATCTGGCGATCGCCCTGGACAAATGAAATTCTCCCATTCAAAATGTTACTCAAATCTATACTATTCTCTTTTCCAACCTTTCTTTTGATATCTTCACATAGTCTTTTTAAATCAATCATTCCCTTCGATTCTATAAGTAGTTCTGTGTCTCTATTTCCTATTATTATATCTATTGATTCTTCCTCAATTAATCCCAATAAAAGCAATTCTTCAGGGGGAAATTGATACCTATTTGTAAACTTATCCAAATCAATAGTCGCAATTTTATTTTCTCCAATTACCAAGCGATCTAGGTGCAGTGAAGCAGTCAAAATTCCCTTTTCCATATTCTCAACAAAATATGCGTTACACCGATTTATTAACTCTAAATTTTCTCCAAAGAGTATGTCCGAAATCATCTCTCTCTTGCTACTATTCCTCTGGTAAAACGCCTCAACTGCAATCGATCTATGAATTTTCTTAAGTAACCCTAGTTCATAACCCAAACCATCGGCCAATTCCGCATATCTCTCCGGAACATCTTCCCAATAACTTATTGCTGGAGTATGTAGGACTTCTTCTCTTTTCTCTGGATCAATTGCCACGGCAATTTCTACACCCAAAGACGTCAAATTGATGGATTCTTCCCCTTTTGCAGATTTGACCAATACTTCTGCATATTCTTTTTCATGTTCTGTTTCTATTCCTTTTCCTCCTACCACAATCCTCTTTCCCCCATATATCTCTATTAATCTCAATCCTTCATACTCTTCGATATTTCCACTCCCTGACACAAATATATACAATGGAATTGGGTCGTTGTAACGCAACTGGGACTCTAACATTCTAGACGTATCCAAAATAGCAGCACCAATCTCATTTCTATTCGGCTGATATGGGCGCCTTTCAACATATCGATGTATTGATTGAATGTGGCCATATTCTTGTTCCACTAGTCGTATAATGGCATGTTCTATCGTCGCACCAGCTATGTACCCATCCACCGTCGTCGGATGTCTAATAATAATAGGAGTTGATTCAAAAATGGCCATTCTAATTTCAGTAGCTGCACTCTCTACAATTGAGTAATCTACTAAATTATCTACCACTGGTTCAAACTGGCCAGGGTGGGATTTTTTATACATGACCTCTGATATTTTTCCTACAACCCTTTCTGCATCATCTCCACCAAGGGCTACAATAGAATCAGATTCTACTTGGATATTCCCTCTTCTTAGTTCAACTTTACCCTCTATTCTGACAATATCCCCTACCTTTAATTCCGGATAAACCCTTTTCCCGGCAGATTCAAAAGCCGAACAAATAATTTTCCCCGATTCATCTTGCATTTCAAAAAGTGTTGGCCCTGTCGTTTGACGAATATCTAAGATTCTTGCATCTATCCTGATATTTTTACCTAGTTCCTTTTCTAGCATCTCAATTGGTGTTCCTTGGAACCCCACTCTGTCATCTTTACTTTCCCATTCACTATCTTCTAAAACTTCCCCTATCCGATCCCCTGATTCCCCCTTCCTTTCGCCATCCGACAGGCATCCTCTAAATTCATTTTCATTTTGGCGAATTGACCAACCTAGATCAATTTTTCCCACTTCTCGAATTGATTTCACTTTGACATAAACAATATCTCCCTTTTCCCAACCTAAACTTTCCAATCTTTGTTTTAATTCATTTCTATGCAAGAGTCCTGTAACTTTATCATTCAGCTTGACAAATACACCAAAATCTGCTATTCCATCAACTTCTCCTTGGTAATATCGTCCCAGAACCAACTGCTCCGAACTATCTCCTTCAAATTCAAAAAACACATCTTCAGCGTGACTTGGGCATATATTCCCCTCTGCAGGAATGCCACAAATAATACAAGTATCCATTTTATGTCTTCATATATGCGTATTGGGAATAAAACGGTTCTTAGACTCACACCAGTCATTTCTATATCTGTCTTATGTTAGCAATTTTATTTTTTGTTCTATCTCTTCACCTCCTCCTTCGGACACAGCAATCTCGATCTTATTACCTTCCCCATCTTCAAAACACAATTTAATTCTATCTTTTCCAAATCTCCTCACTTCCGTTCTAGTCACATCAAAAACTTTCACAGTAGTTGATTTATCTGGTGCCCCTACATTTCTAATCGCCCCATTTTTAATTTCCACCGAGAAATTTTCTATATCTATCACTATCATATACTAAACTGACCTTTGATGGTCATTACTAATTAACCTATCTGGGTTATGACAGCAAATGCCCCATTGATGACACACCTCTGAATACATACCCAAAAATAATTATTGCTGGTACCGAGGCAACCAATATCGCCCTCACCAAAGAAATATTGTGCACTTCTCTCAATCCAATTACTAATAATAATGAACCATATGCTGCACACACAATTCGTAAGGCAGGGATTGTGAACCCTGCAAAAACACAAGGTGCAATTGAATATCCTATAACTTGGACAGTGGCTCCTATACCTCTCCTATTTTCAACAAAAAGACGTAACAATAAAGTTTGAATTGCAGCAACGATGTGGAGTAGGATGGGTGTAATTATCAGCACAGCAATCCCTAAGGAAATAAAATAATACCTGGTATCAATTAACATAAGTCTAGATCCTTCTTCCAATGCTATTACTCCCATCGCAAATATCAGACCATTAGATTGCCTTCCACTCTCAACACGCTCATTAAAAAATATACCCGGATGGGCCATCACTGCAGTCCAATCCGCAACCCATTTCTGTGATAATTTCAATAAATTCAATTTCTATCGTATAGCATTCTCCCAACTTAGTTTAAAAAAATTTCTATTGGAATGCCATCTCTGCTTCCTGATCTTCTTCTTTAACAACATCCAAGCGTTTTCCCAATTTTGTCTCTATCTCTTGATAGTATTCTATTACTTCCTCATCTACACTAGGAGTAATTTTTTCTAGTGCTTTATCGAAATATTCCTGCGTAATTCTAATATTTCCAACCGATTCTGGAATGTCTTCTATATTTACAGAGTTTATGTATTCTCTACCTGCCTCTGAAGCTGCTTCTCGGCATATTGCCGCAATATCTGCCCCATTATATCCTTCCGTTTTTGATGCCAATTGGCCCAAATCAATATCATCTGCCATTGGTTTCTCCGCAGTATGGATTTCAAAAATCGTTCTCCGGGCCGATTCATCTGGCATTGGAATGTGTACTTGGAAATCAAATCTACCTGGTCTTAACAATGCAGAATCAATTAAATCTGGTCGATTAGTTGTTGCTATCACCACTACATTTTCTAACTCTTCCAACCCATTCATTTCTGTCAACAGCTGACTTACTACTCTCTCTGAAACTCCAGAATCTCCTGTATTTTTGCCCCTCTGTGTCGCAATAGAATCAATCTCATCAAAGAAAATAACCACTGGGGCATTTTGACGAGCCTTGGCAAAAATTTCTCTAACTCCTTTTTCAGACTCTCCTACATATTTGTTGAGCAGCTCTGGACCTTTTATAGAAATAAAATTCGCTTCTGATTCATTAGCAACAGCCTTTGCCAATAATGTCTTTCCAGTCCCAGGTGGTCCATATAGTAAAATTCCAGATGCCGAATCTAATCCTAATGTGTCAAACACTTCTGGATATTTTAGTGGCCATTGAACTGCCTCTCTCAATCTTTGTTTGGTCGAATCTAGTCCTCCTATGTCCTCCCATAGGATGTCTGGCACCTCCACGAATACCTCTCTCAGTGCTGATGGTTCAATCCCAACCAATGCATTTCTTAGATCTTCATTTTTTATTTGGAGATTTTCTAAAACTTCAGCAGGTATTTCTTCAGCCTCCAAATCTAGTTCAGGACGTACACGCCTTAGTGCATTCATAGCTGCCTCTCTAGCAAGAGATTCTAAATCTGATCCAACAAATCCGTGTGTTTTATCTGCATATTGATCTAGTTCAATATCTTCTTCCAATGGCATTCCTCTAGTATGGACTTGTAATATTTCCAATCTCCCTTCTCTACTAGGGACTCCAATTTCAATTTCCCGATCAAATCTCCCCCCTCGACGCAATGCCGGATCAATCGCATTCACACGATTGGTCGCGGCTATGACTACAACCTGCCCTCTCTCTTCCAATCCATCCATCAGAGTAAGTAACTGGGCAACAACACGCCGTTCTACATCTCCACTAGCTTCTGCCCTTCGAGGTGCAATTGAATCTATTTCATCTAAAAAAACTATAGATGGCCCCTGCTCCTCTGCTTCTTCGAAGACTTGCCTTAATTGCTCTTCACTCTCTCCATAGTATTTGGACATAATCTCTGGCCCTGAAATGGAGATAAAGTGAGCATCAATCTCATTAGCAACAGCCTGAGCGATCAATGTTTTCCCCGTCCCGGGAGGGCCATGTAACAATACACCTTTGGGCGGTTCGATTCCCAGGCGTTGGAATAGTTCCGGATGTCTCATTGGGAGCTCTATCATTTCCCTAATCTGATCTAGTTCATCAGATAATCCTCCTATATCTTCATATGTTATGTCTGGAACCTCCTGCAATTTTGATTTAATCTCTTTGTCTATTGAAAATTTTATTTTTGTTTTATCCGTGATTTGAACTGGTCCCTTTGGCTTCGCCGAAGCAATAACTACTGGTATTCTCATCCCCGTTTGGAAAATACTGAAATTGATGGGTACTGTTTGACCCACACTAACTGCTCTCCCCCGTAAGCGTGCCCCTATCATTTGCTCAATTTGTGTAAAATCCCCTCCAATTATTCTAACATGCTTTGGAATAGTTGTATCTACACTTTCCGCTTCTTTAACTTCTATTTTTTCAACCTTTACTTTTTCATCAATCCCCACGTTAGCCGCGTGTCTCAATCCCCCGTCCATTCGAATAATTTTTAGACCTATGTCATTCGAATACCCTGGAAATACCTTTCCCACCACTGGGTTTTTTGAAGTTTCCGAACCTTCTATGGAGACATAATCTCCTTCTTGTATTCCTAAGTCTGAGAAATTTTCTCGGCCAATAAATACTAGGCCTTTACCTGCATCTTTCTGGGGCACTTGTTTTACAGTAAACTCCATTTTTATCCTTCATGTTATGATCCATTTATCTAATATATAAATATTACGATTAAAAAACGTGCCACTGCGTATAGTTAATAAATTAAAGCTTGTTTTGCGGTCCCACCCCTTGCCCATCTCCCCTCTCGTTTTAAATCTAATATTTATTGGGGAAATCCTCCCGAAACAACTTCGTCCCTGTATTTTTTAATCGCATTTGATATTTCCATCTTTGCGTTGCCAAATTTCTTAGCAAATGGGGGCGCAGAATCTGAGAGTCCAATAACGTCATCTACTACTAAAACTTGTCCACATGTATGTGGGCCTGCTCCTATCCCTATTGTGGGTATTTCTAATTCATTTGTAATTTCTTCAGCAACGTCCGAAGGAATATGTTCTAATACTATTGAAAAGGCTCCTGCATCCTGGTGTTTCAGAGCAATTTCCTTTATATCTTGTGCACTTTCGGCATCGGTACCTTGCTGATGATATCCCCCCATCTGCCGAATTCTCTGAGGTACTAATCCCACATGAGCCATGACTGGTATTCCTAGATCAACTAGTCTTTTTGTAATAGAAATTGTATGCATTCCACTCTCTATTTTCACCGCATCGGCACCTCCAAATTTCAACATTTTTCCCGCATTCATAATATCCGCCGAATCATCTACCCCTACTGACAGAAACGGAAGATCAGTTACAACTAGGGCGCTTTTGACTCCCCGAACCACAGCAGCTGTATGACTAATCATTTCTTCTACTGTCACCGGGAGGGTTGTTTCATACCCTAGTGCTGTATTTCCTACACTATCTCCCACGAGAATGATGTCTATTCCTACTTCTTCTGCTATCCTGGCTATTGACTTATTATACGCAGTTAACATAGTAATCGGGGGTCCGTTTTTCCCCCACTCCCTGATTTCCGGAACTGTCGGCATATTTTGAATTGGGGTAGCCACAGGTTAAACATGTTCATATTTTAAAATAGATTTCTTTTTCCAACTCCTTTTGTTTAAATCATATAGAGATACATTATTAATATATGCATGGAAATTTGGAATCTGGCAAGGGAGTTGCCAACACTTTAATCTCTGATCTTGATGACCTATTATTTTCCACCGTCTCATTTCTCCCCTTTCCAGGAACCTTGAATCTCAATCAAATTCGACCTATTCCTTCTCTAACTTCTACTGTGGTATATGATGTAAAAAATACTTTGGATAATTGTGAAGGAATTGAACTGACTCCTTGCTCTATCAGTGGAATCAAATCTGCCCTAATCCGCCCATTGGCAGATAACTATCCAAAATCTAAATTTGAATTCGTCGCACCAATCTCTCTGAGAAAACTATTCTCTCTCCACGATGGGGATGTGGTTTCCATTTCCCCCCCGGATGATCTCTGGCATTATGATTTAAGAGCTGATTTGGATTATATAGATAATTTCGATGGCGTGATCTTTGATTTAGATGGAACTCTCACAGATCTCGATGTGAATTGGAACTCAGTCAGAACTGAAATAAGCGGCCTTTTTCCACCTTCAATTGATCCTTTCTCCCGAAGGCCAAATAAGAATGACCACACTCCCATTTATGAACTCGCCCAGAAACATGGTCTCTACGAAGATCTACTTGATCTGCTAGCTTCGCATGAATTTGACGGCACAAAAAATGCAGAACCCTTGCCCTTGGTAAATGCCCTTGGAAATCTAGATTGTCCCATTGGCCTGTGCACCAAAAATTCACACCTCGCTTCTCAGGAAATAGCTGAAAAATTCAATATACATTTCGATTCTCTCATTACTAGAGAATCCACATTCGAGGACAAACCAAATCCTTTCCCATTACAAAAATGTATTGAAGAATTGGGATTATCTCCTGGAAATACATTATTTATAGGAAATGAAAAAACAGATGCAGAAACTGCATATAGAGCAGGGACAAGTTTCTTGCAAGTCAGTCAATTCTATTAATCAAATCTATGGTCTATACTTTTAGCATGTCCGTCCAATCCTTCAGACATAGCAATCGTGGTCACAACGTTTCTAATTTTTTCCAGCGCCTCTTTATCCAATCTTTGGATCGTTGAAATTTTAATAAACGTATCTATTGATACTCCTCCTGTAATTCGGGCACCTTGATTGGTAGGTAAAATGTGATTAGTACCTGATGCATAATCTCCAGCTGCAACCGGGGCATAAGTCCCTAAAAAGATACTTCCTGCACTGCCAATTTTTTCCAATACTAATTTCTCATTCTTTTCCGATGTTTGGATAGAAAGATGTTCTGGAGCATACTCTTCTGCAAATTCGGCCGCATCTTCTATACTATTGGCTACAAAAATCCCACTGTATGGCTTACTTAAACTTTGATCTATTATTTCTTTCCTACATAGTAATTCAGTTTGAATTTCTATCTCCTCTGCAACCTTCTTTGATAATTCCATACTATTTGTTACCAATAATGCAGCCACATTCACATCATGTTCAGCTTGTGCAACCAAATCCGAAGCAACAATCTCTGGCTTAGCAGTCGAATCTGCAATAATCAAGATTTCACTTGTGCCTGCAATAAATTCTATATCTACGTCATCTCTAACTTCTTTCTTAGCCGTGGCGACCCAATGATTACCTGGGCCTATAATTTTATCAACTGGCTCAATCGTTTTCGTACCGTATGCAAGTGCCGCAATACCCTGCGCCCCGCCAGCTGCATATATCTTGTCCACGCCTGCAATATATGCAGCAGCTAGCGTCACTTGGTTCAATGACTTTGCAGCCGGGGTAACCATAGAAATATGCCCGACACCTGCAACTTTCGCTGGGATCACTGCCATTAATACACTAGATGGGTATGATGCAGTTCCACCTGGCACGTATACACCAATTTTATTTATCGCTCGGAACCTTTGTCCCATCTCCCTCCCATCGAAATTTTCGATCCAATCTTCTCTCAATTGTCTCACGTGAAACGCCTCAATATTTTCTGCAGCTGATTTTATCGATAGTTTTATTTCTTCATCAATATCCTCATATGCCAATCTGGCCTTCTCTGTAATGTCTATATCTTCCAATTCTACATTATCAAATTCTAAAGCATATCTCCTTAGCGCCACGTCCCCCTCTTCTCTCACATTATTAATTATATTTCTAACTGATTCTCGTATTTCCTGATTTACTTGATACCGTTTGAGTATAACTTCGCGTTGATCCTCTTCCATCTCGTCTAGGTATCTTATCTGCATATGCCTTATTGGATCTCTATGTGAAAAACCATTTCTACCTTTTCCTTCGCACACGCGCTTCTGTATTCCAACATAGTTATTTTCTATTTAAAATATCTCCCAGAAACTAACCTCCAACATCATAGCTTGGCATCACGCCGCCTCAGCTGGAAGACCCTGTTCCGGGATCTGTAGCGTACCGGGGTTCTCCGTATTTTCATCGTGTCCATTTTAGACAAACTCCAATGGGGACTTCGGAACGCATTCTAACCGTGGCACTTTCTCAAGTTAAATCCTTCCTTTACATGAATCTCTCTCACCCCTTACTTTTTACTCTATTAACGACAATCTTCGCATATGGTAATATTTCTCTCAGAATCTGAGGTCGAACAATGCTTAGATATGCAAGCTTCCATTGAAGCACTAGAATTGGCGTATAATGCAGATGCTGCTGGAAGGGTTGTTAGCATTCCTCGATCAGATATGATACTTCCACTTGGCCAAAATGATGCGTATGTCTACAAAATTATGTCTGGCATCATACAGGACTTCGGCGTATCTGCCCTCCGTATCCAATCAGATAGAATTAGATGGGAAGGAGGCAGAAAATATAAATTGGGCATGGCACGAAACGAGAAATATGTCGAATATGTTCAAATTTATGACATCGAGACAAATGAACCCTTGTTGATCATGCCTGATGGTTATGCTAGTAAAATGCGTGTTGGGGCAACAAATGCCCTCGGGGCCAAATATATGGCACCATCGTCCGATATCCATACTATGAGTTTACTTGGTGCTGGAAGGCATGCAGGTGGCCAAATAGAAGCATTCGCTGAAATATTTGATCTCGATCAAGTAAATGTATACAGTCCAACTCCACAAAACCGCGAAGCATTTGCCAATGAATGGGACGACAAATTAGATCCCCTTGTTGTCCCCTTTGATACTCCTTCTCAAGCTATATCTGGAACCAATATTCTCGCCTGCGCATCAAATGCAATGCATCCTATTTTCGATGCAGATATGATCGAACCTAAAATGCACGTAAGTGCAATCAAAAACCCTGAAATTCCTGGTGAGGCATTCTCTAAAGTAGACCGAGTAGCAGTAGCAACAACACAACTTCCCTCTGGTCCTCACAACTATGCACCTAGATTTTCAGATTTTGCTCAAAACCTCACCGAAAAGTGGTCAATTCCCGAATTTGACATAGCTTCTGCTCAAGACATTTCTTCTCTTATCTCTGAAAACAAACCCCCTCTATCTGATGAAACAACTCTATTTCTTAATAACATTGGAATCGGAATGCAATTCGCAGCCGTTGGAAAAATTGTCTATGACCGTGCTATAGAAGGGGGATTTGGAAAAGATGTCGACACCGATCTATTTTTACAGTCTGTATGGTGATCCCATTTAATAAAACCATTTGATTTAATGCCATTGAAGACGTAGAAAAATCCTATGTCATCAGATTTACCAACTCTCGCTTCATTTGTAAACGATTTCACCGAAGAATATCGTATCAAAATGGAAAATGCCGTTGAAAAATATTTCACAGATGAATATTTTGATTCCTTAGGTGGGCCACTTGAAATGATGAAAAAACAATTCGCATCTCAAGCATGGAGGGAATTCTATATAGGCTGCTTACCGCCTGCAAGGCAAATGACGCAAATATATGAATTAGGAGATCCATATGATCGCGACCGAGATCTTATAGTTGGTTTAGGTGAACAAATTCGAGATGAAGTCAAACATGCAAAAATATATGCAAACCTATCTGAACAAGTGGGGGTACCATGCGATCTAGCAACTTGGACCGCTGATAATTATGATAGATTAGTTGCAAAATGCCGTCTAGCGACAGAGTGGGAAAAACCACAATACATAGCAGCAGGATTCCAAGTTTCCACCGAAATAGTGGCGGCAGAAACCTCTCGTAGAATGGGTGAGTATGTCCAAGATGACTATCCTGAAATAGCAAAAACACTTTTTGATATAACCTCCGATGAAGGAGACCACATCCATTGTGGCCGATTAATCGTAAAACGATTCGCGACAGAGGATGATTTTGATTTTATGCATGAAATTGCAGAGAAAAAGTATAATGCTGCCTTACGAATCCTTGAATCTCTCTAATCTATGACACAACAAATTTTAAAAATAACCTCTGAAACCAAAGTCCAGTTCTCAGAATCTGCAGAACTACAGAATATCCATCTCCATGATTTATCTTTTGTGGCAGGAGTTGAAACTGATGGCGACCTCATAACTTCTTGTACAATTGACCTATCCAAATTAATACAATCAATGACTCTCTACTCCGCAATGGAAAAAAAGAGAGAAAGTTGGCGTCGCGTACGTAGGTAAATTTCCACTCAAAAAGCCCAATATTTCTTTAAATCTTATATAATTTCAATCGAATGATCAGTAAAGTATGTTCCCACCATCTACATTTACTACTTGTCCTGTTATCATCCCACTTTCATGCCCTAATAGGAACCCAATAACATCTGCAATATCTTCTGGCTGTATTGCTCGCTTGAGCAGCTGACTAGCTTCTGCACGTTCTTGAATTCTATCTTCTCCTCCTTGTAATGAAGCTGGGGAGGCAGTCAAACCTGGCATCATTGTATTCACTCGAATATTTCTATCTGCCAATTCTCTCGCCATAGTTCTCGTCATCCCTACTACTGCAGCTTTGGAAGCAATGTAGTGTATAAGTCCTGCAGTACCTTTTAAAATAGTCCCTGATGATATATTTACAATTCGGGCACCATCATTTAGAGAAGGTACTGCTTCTTTTGTAACAATAAAAACACCAGTAGTATTAACTGACATTACTTTCTCAAATTCTTCCACTGTGATGTCTGTAAATGGTTTAAAATTCCCAATCAAAGGTGCATAATAAGCAGCATTATTAACCAAACCATCTATTTTCGTATCTTTGAACACAGCTCTCATTGATTCCTCATTCGTCACATCTCCTTTACGAAATTCTGCACTACATCCTGCACTTTCTATTTCTTTAACGGCATCTGATCCATCTTGTATATCTGTTATTATTACGTGAGCTCCTTTTGCAGCTACTTTTTTTGCAATTGCCAATCCAATCCCTTGTGAACCACCTGTTACTACTATTGTTTCTCCAGTTAGATCTTGCATGTTCGTCCCCTTATCTATACTAAGTGATAAACTGTTTGATCGTTAGATCCATCATCCCACTATTTTAATATCTATGACAAAATGAGATGTACCTGGACTATACCCTTTGATTCTTCTACTCTCTTCAATGTCAACAACCTTCCCCATCTCTCTTGCCACTATTTCAATTTCATCATATGATTGGAATGGATTTGAATCTGCTCTTACCTCATGCAAATGGATCACGCTCCCCTTCCTCGCCACCGAATACGCACCACGCAAGAAATCCTTCGAATCATAATGTCCCATTACAATTCTATCGAACATTTCCCCGTTTGTATCTGTCCATGATTTGATGAATTTCCTACAATCATTCTCTACCGGATATAAATTTTTATCAACACGATTTAGATGGGCATTCTCTTTTAGATATGTTACAGCAGCAGCATTTTTCTCTACTGCTATTACCTCTGCTCCTGCCATGGCCATGGGAATTGAGAAATATCCTATCCCTGCAAACATATCCAATACTAATTCTTCTTTATTTACCATATCTCCCATATTTTTTCTTTCTCCCCTGTTCCCTGGAGAAAACATCACTTCTGCTAGATCTACCCTGTATTTTATACCCCATTCTTTATGCACCGTTTTTGTATTTCTAATACCTGCAATAAATTCTATATCTGGCTTTCTTTGAACTCCTGAAATCCCCCGTCTTGCAAATACAGTTTCTATACCCTGAAATTCTATTAAACATTCTCCCACATCTTCCCTAATAGTGCATTCTTCAGAAAATTGAACCAAGGCGATCCCCCCAATTATGTCCCATGACATGGGTATGTTTTTTATTTCTTTTTCAGAAAACCCCCTCTCCAAAAGTAAATCTCTTATGCCCCCTCCCCGTTTTAGAGGGGCATTTTGGGCTATTATTGTTTTATTTTCCATTTCTCGCCCTTCCCCTTTAATCGGAAGTTCTACTGATATAGAATCGTGAGATACGATCTTTCTAGATGTATCATATATTTGTTTTCTTTTTAAGAATTCAAGTTCTCTTTTTGCTTCCACCTTTCGAACAATAATGGCATTATTCATCATTTGGCAATACGTAAACCCCATCTCTCGTTTTTATCACTTTTGTTTCTTTTAACCCCAATTCAATAAACGTTGGCCTAGTTATTGTAATCGGGTGGTATGTTTCCGGATCCAATATTTGCATCGAATATTCATCATCCATTGACACAATAGACGTTCTATTTGCACTAGAAATATGCTGTATTATGTTCAATCTTTTATCATTTATTTTTCCTTTATACGATTCTCCCGTTGAGATGCAAATTCCCTTTAACACCTCTCCTACACTATTGACTAAAATAGGGCCTCTCTCATCCCCGATGTCTATTATGTCTCCAATAATTACTGCAGGAAGACGAATTAAATAAGCAATTCTATATATTCTATTCCCATCTCTATCTTCTGTCACTAGTGTTTCGGAAGTGGATAATGAACCACCCAACTCTTCGGCAATAGATCTAGATATCTTCTGCCCCAACTTACTAGTTGATATTCGTATATCTATTCCCTCCTTTTTTTCTATTATCTTGGAAATGAAATCATTCCTATCTCCCATCTCCTTTCTCTTCGCTACAATACTATTTGCAATTTCCACTGCACGATTTTTTTCTTTTTCTGTAGGTACCCTGGCCGCCGATCTAATTTGTATTTCCCCCGCATAATAACCCCCTGATTTTTTTCGACATATTTCACATATTTCCCGTATTATTTCAATTTCAATTTTTTTCGTTTCTACTATTTCGCGCCCCCTGACCTCTCCTTCGAATTTACAATCTATTTGTTTAGTTTTTTTATCTATCTCTTTCAGACTAAATCCCCATTTTATCTCCCCAGCATCTACATGAACCTCTAGTTTTCTTTCTATCATTCCAACTATTACTTCTTCTTCTAATCCTTCTCTTATGTCATTCCATCTATTCTTTATATGGATGGCATTACAAACAGAACAAATTTGCATGAGAAATTTATCAGGTATCTTTACTAGTTCGAATTGATCAAAATAACACTCAGAACATAACACATTTTGCCTACTACTTTCCCACTCTACTATTTCTCTCCCCGCTGCCCTTTGCCTCTCCCGATCGATAGTCCCTCCGCAACTTGGACAAAATAAACCCAATTCACTCATCATTTGTATATGATAACTGGGACAAGTTAATCTTGTACCTCCGTTCTCCAATATATATTCGTTCAATTCGGCACATTTTTAATTATCCCTCTACGTATCGAACCACATGGTAAGTTCAACAACATATTCTTCCACACCTGCTACTTGGAAAAAAGACCGAGGTTTGCAATTACGCATGATTTTAACTACCTTCTCTTTATTTGCCATCTACATCTTTTTCCTCGTATCAATTACCACATATTTTGACGTGGGCCTAGTAGGAATGGCAGGGCTATTCGTAATATTTTCACTAGTCCAATGGTACTTCTCCGACACATTGGCTTTGCGTTCTATGCGCGCACGAGTAGTCGATCAAACCGAATACCCTGACCTCCACGCTTCTGTAACACGCCTCGCCTGGCAAGCCAATATTCCTGTGCCCAAAATAGCAGTTGCACCCACTAAATTACCAAATGCCTTCGCAACTGGAAGGTCTAAGAACCACGCTGCAGTTTGCGTCACTGAAGGCCTTTTGAGACTCCTAGATGAAGACGAATTAGAAGGTGTAATCGCACACGAATTAGCACATATTCGAAACCAAGACGTTACTACTATGACCATTGCATCTTTCCTATCTACCATCGCATTTATCATTGTTAGATGGGGCTTCTTTTTCGGAGGTATGTCGAGGAATAATAGGGGGTCAGCACCCATCTATGCAGCAATAGCCATTTCTTTCGCCGTTTGGATAATTTCCTTCTTACTGATAAAAGCACTCTCCCGATACAGAGAATTCGCTGCCGATCGAGGCGCCGCAGAGATAACTCAAAATCCTGCTGCACTATCCTCTGCACTCCGGAAAATTTCTACTGGAATTTCGATGCTACCTCCTGAAGAGGAATTCAAATCACAATCAGAAATGAATGCATTTTTTATAATTCCCATTAGACTAGGGTTCATTGGAAAACTTTTCTCAACACACCCTCCTATGGAAGAGCGAATAGAACGCCTCAACGAACTCCAATATAATTTCTAAATCGCAAAAATTAATTTTTTTCCTTCGCGATCTGATATGTTTGAATTGCAACTCCTATCAGTGCTAGTATTCCTCCTACCCAAATTAGTTCTCTTTGATGAATATATTCTCCATATAATAATAATACTAGTCCCACAACCATGATTCCCAACGCAATCCCTAATACATTTAGATTTTTGTCCATATTCAAGGTCACACTGCCAGAGATATAAAATTCATTATATTTTATTCGATTTAGAAACTATGCATTTATTGTATTTTTTTTAGAAAAGATATATAAAATGGATTGCATGCTACCATTTTCCATCTTCCTTAATTTATATTTTCACTTTCGCTCTACTGTATACGGAAGTTTATATCCTCTCTCTCCTAATCTCAATCTGTTATGGAACCAACTACCTCCGAACAACAAGAAACTCCGCAAAAAATTGAGTCTTCACTAGAAGATTTACCCGGAGTTGGGCCTGCCACAGCAGAGAAACTACGCGACAGTGGATTTGATTCATATCAAGCCATAGCAGTAGCAAGTCCTATGGAATTATCTAGTACCGCAGACATAGGAGAAAGCACTGCAGCAGATATTATACAAGCAGCTAGACAAAGTTCTGACATAGGCGGATTCGAAACTGCCACTGAAGTCAAGAAAAGAAGAGATTTAATTGGAAAACTAACTTAGGGCGTAACTGCAATAGATGATTTACTAGTTGGGGGTGTAGAAACCCAATCTATAACTGAAGTATATGGTCAATTTGGTTCAGGCAAGTCTCAAGTCACTCACCAACTCTCCGTGAACGTCCAACTCCCTCGGGAATTAGGTGGACTTGAAGGATCTGCTATCTTCATAGACACAGAAGATACTTTCCGACCCGAGAGGATCGATGATATGGTTCGTGGGCTTGATAGTGATATACAAGCAGCAACCATGCGTTTGCACGATATCGAAGGTTCTCCAGAAGACGAATTAGCAATCGAAGCCTTAGTTGAATCCATTCTCGAGAATATTCACGTTGCAAAGGCCTTCAACTCCAATCATCAAATGTTACTTGCACAAAAGGCAAAAGAACTAGTTGGGAAATCAATGGATTCTAAATTTCCTATCAAACTTGTTTGCGTCGACTCACTCACCGCACATTTCCGTGCTGAGTATGTTGGTAGGGGCACCCTGGCATCTCGCCAACAGAAGCTCAACAAACACCTCCATGATTTAATGCGAATAAATGATTTATACAATGTCGCAACTCTTGTAACAAATCAAGTATCTTCCAATCCCGATGCTTTCTTTGGCGACCCCACTCGTCCAATAGGAGGAAACATACTTGGACATACTTCCACTTTCCGTCTATATCTCCGAAAATCAAAAGGGACTAAACGTGTAGTCCGTCTGGTAGATGCTCCCAATCTAGCAGATGGGGAGGCTATTATGCTAGTTGAAGGTGGGGGCTTAAAACCAGAATAGAATTGCACCAAGTTTAAGAAATATTTTGATTTATTTTCATCTTTATTGCAATTTTGATAATTGTTCTTGGGCCTGTTGACTCAACTTTTCACCTTGTGTCTTTAACCCATCTATCGCTTCTGAAATTTTTTCCATTCTATCTACTAATGTTTCTATTCTTTCTTCTAGAAGGCTTCTTACTTTCTCTTTATTGCTAACTTTAGAATACCCCCCTCCGATCCCAATAATAAAATCATCTTCACTTGCAACTGACGCACGGATGTAGGTTTCACTACCAAGTGGTACTTGGATAGTAGCTCCAGTTGAGATAGATTCTATTGTTGAAATTGCCATTTCAACGTCTTCTTTCAATATTTGTAAATTCTGTAGCTCACCATGGAGTGCTTCTAACCTACCCTCTATCTCCATCATCGTCTGCGATAGTGCTTGAAGTTCTGGGTTAGCTTGACTCATTGGACAAGACCTCTTCGATTATAACCTGATTCCGTTTTAAACGATGTTGGCTACCAAAATTCGCATAACAATGTTCCATAGCTAAATCCGAATTTTGGGCATCTACGTCCACTTTGAAAGGGGCCCATTGCGCACCCGACCGAAAACGACCTTGAATTGAGAATATAGGCATACAGTCTCATGAGATACCGCGTGGCAAGAATCTTACTAATCAATTATCTAAAACTATCTGCATGGATTTTTTTGGGAAATGCACCCATATCTCCCTTCCCTTTTTTAAATTTTTAATTTCATTGTGATCCAAAGGTACATTCACTCTAATGTTTTCTTCCACCCCTTCGATATTCAATTCGACGGCATATCTGTGGCCCTTAAATATTTTTTCAATAATCTCCCCCTCCATCCAATTTATTCCTCCCCCTTGCGTACCTAGAATGATGTCATCCGGACGAATGGACACATGTATTGTTTCCTCATTTCCATTTTGTTCAGCCACTATTTCCAAGTTATAAGGTCCCCATCCAACCACCCTTTCATTTCCACTCTTCTCTTTCATTTCCATCCTCAAAATATTCGATTCCCCTGTTATTTCTGCAGCTATTATTGTAGTAGGCTTTTTAAACACATCTTCTGGAGTTCCAATCTGGCAAATTCCCCCTTTCGACATAATTGCAATTCTATCTCCAATTTCCCATGCAATTTCCCTATCATGGGTCACATATACCACTGGTATCTTAACCCGCTTCAATATTTTTCTAAGGTCTGGGGCCAATTTCTTTCTAACTGGGTAGTCTAGGCTACTTAGGGGTTCGTCCAATAATAATATTTTTGGCATAGAAATTATGGCACGTGCCAATTCCACGCGATTTTTTTCTCCACCTGACAATGCCCCGACCGAACGATCTAGTATATGTTCAATTCCAAAAATATCAACAATTTTATTTATATCTTCCTCAGTTGAATTTGCATACTTGATATTTTCCAACACCGTCATGTGTGGAAACAGTGCATCCTCTTGAAACACGATAGAAACACCTCTATTTTCTATTGATTCTTCTGACACTCTTTCATTTCCAATTATTATCTCTCCACTATCTAGTTGTGATATCCCCGAAATTACATTTATCAGTGTTGTTTTTCCAGAACCAGATGGCCCTAATATGACAAGAATTTCATTTTCAACAATCAAATCTAGTGGGCCTAACAAAAAATTCCCCAATGATTTGACCACTGATTTAATATGAAGCATAATCTCCTCCAATTTCTTTCCCCATTCTGCCAATTAAAACAATCACAATCATTGAACTTACTAGTAATATCATTGTCATTTGGAATGCATTTCCAATCCCTCCTGTTATGAATGAAACCCATATTTGAGTTGGCATGGTCCTTGGGTAGTATGCCATCATTACAGTTGCACCAAATTCCCCCATGGCTCTGGCAAATGCGAGCATTGCCCCTGCAATTATTCCTTTCATTGATAAAGGCAATGTAATTTTCCAAAAAGTTTGAATTTTGGTTTTCCCTAGGGATCTCGATGCATATTCTAGTTTCTCATCCACTGAATCAAACCCCACCTTTGCTGAGATCACAATGAATGGAGATATGACAAATACTTGTGCAAGTATTATTCCTATCATCGATTGAGTCAATTCAATCCCTGATGAAGCTGCTAGTGATCCTATTATTGAACCTGGTCCCAACAATGTAAGTAGTACCATTCCACTGACTATTGGAGGGAGCAACAGTGGTAAAAATACTATAAATAAAACGAAATCTTTCAAACTAGATCTATCCCGGGATAGGAAGTATGCTAACGGAATTCCTAACATGCATGAAATCACCACGCTCATGGCAGAGGTGCTCATCGACGTAATTATTGCAGATGAAATTCCCCCTCCCATGCTACTTATTCTTCCGTATTCATTTCCGCCCCAAAATACTAATGAAAAAATAGGAGCAATGTAGTATATTACAAGAATTCCCCCCAATAACTGTAAGATTGATATTTTATTCTTCACGACGTTATGGCCCTTTCAATTTTTTTTGGAATGTCTCCCAAAATTCTTGGATATCTCTCTGGAAGCACGAAACCCGATTCTAGTAGATATCCTCCACTAATGTGATTTTGGAAAACATCTATTACCTCCGAGTCCGTTTTTTCCGTCCAGATGGTAGAAGCATATTTTATTACATCCCCGGTGATTTTTTCCCCAGTTTGCAATTTATATTCTGTCTTGGAATACCATTCATCTACTTTTTCTGGAGAACCTAGATTGATTTCGGAAGGTAACTCCACATAATCATATCCTCTCTCAACAGCCATGTTCTTGTATACTATTGCCACATCAACTCCTCCTATTTCGAAATAACTCATCAACTCGATCTCTGGGAGTACTAGACTTTTAGACAGAATCTTTTCTTTGAGATTTGCCTCTTCATAATACTGTTCTGATAAATCTAATAAAAATAATGTCCGGTACCCTAATGGATCTAAATCAGGGTCGGTTCTCCCTATTTTCATGTCATATTCTAATATCGGTTCATACCATTTTTTTAGACCACTATCTGCAATTAATTTTCCAGCATCTGTATCTTTATTATAGGCAATCACCATTTGATTCGTGGCAAATTCGACGTGCCATTTTGGCTTTATCACTCCTTCAAATAGTATGGGATCTGACACTGAAATTATATCTGGATTTTTCAATCCCGCTTTAACCATTTGTGCAATGGAAACTGACCCATGTGCTTCAATCCTTAATGGAATTTGAACTTCATTTTTCAATCCCCTCTCCATTGATGTAAGGAGACTACCTGCTACCAAAAAATAAATAGATTCGCGATCAAATGATTTCCCACCTTGCAGGCGTTTCTCGCTTTGATCTATACATCCAGCTAGGCCTCCTATGGAAGAAATTAAAATCAATTCTCTCCGTGTTATCTGCATTTCCCTCCCTCTTTTCGTATCCACTTACTTTTCCTCTGTTATAATACTTTTCATTATGTCCTATCAGACATAACCCCTTTATATGTCAGTATTCTATACCATCTATGGAAAATGAATTCGATCTCCATTTCCGAATTGGTCCTATTACCTTTACTTCCAAAGATGCCATTCTCTTACAATCTGTGGAAAAACATGGATCTCTTAATTCTGCGGCTTCTTCTCTCGGACGATCTTATTCAAGAGCCCACAAACGTATCCGACAACTAGAAAATTATTCTGGACCTCTGTTATCCCGGACACGCGGTGGTAAGGGCGGCGGCGGGAGTTCTCTTACAAAAAATGCATATGATTTGTTGGATCGCTTCTCGCGATTAGAAATCACTTTTGCCGACATTCTTGGAACCGAAGAAATAGTCCTAGAAGGAAACGTATTATCTCGAGACGGCGAACTAGCTACAATACTCACCTCTGCAGGGCCTATTTGCGCTCTTCTTTTTACAGACGCGGAACATGTACAAATATCTTTAAGATCCGATTCAATCACTCTTCATTCTCCCCCTTTTACTTCTTCTTCTATAGTAACAAGTGCACTAAATAGGTTCCTTGGAGTTATCCTTGCAATCAATACTCACCAGGCCATCGCAGAAGTCACCTTTGACATAGGATCAAACATAACAATGACTGCTCTCGTTTCCATGGAAAGCCTCTATCAATTAGATTTCCAAATTGGATCTCCTGTAGTGGCTACATTCAAAGCAACATCTACCCGGGCAGTTCCCTTTCATTCTTGATGTAGCTATTCAAATATTCTCTTTATTTCTTCAATCCCAGCAATCAATTTGTCAACTTCTTCTATTGTGTTGTATAAATAATAAGAGGCTCTAACTGTCCCTGAAACGCCCAACACTCGGTGCAATGGATGTGTACAATGTTCTCCCGCACGAATTGCAATACCATGATCATCAAGAATAGATGCGATGTCGTGTGCGTGAGAAGATCCTAAATTAAATGATACCAATCCGCCCCTTTCTTCTCCTACAGGGGGGCCATATATATCTACACCTCCCATTTCCGAAAGAGACACCATTGTGTACTCTGCTAGTTCATTATCGTGGCGCCAAATGTTATCAAGGCCAATTCCTTCAAGATATTCTGCAGCTTTGGAAAGTGCAATTCCTTGACAAATTGGAGGGGTACCTGCTTCAAATTTCCATGGAAGATCATTCCATGAAGATGAATCAAATGTAACCTTTCTAATCATCTCTCCACCATACATAAATGGTTCCATTTTTTCTAGTATCTCTTCCCTCCCATAAAGGCAACCAATCCCGGTTGGACCTGCCATTTTGTGTCCAGAAAAAGCATAAAAATCAACATCCAATTCTTTAACATCAATCGGCATACTAGGTGCCGCCTGTGCCCCATCCGCCAATACTAAACTCTCATTTTCATGTGCCATTTCTGATAGTTCTTTCACCGGATTCACTGTCCCAAGAACATTAGATACATGCACTAAGGACATCATCTTGACATGTCTATCGATTATCTCATTTGCATGTTCCATATCTAGTTTCCCAGAATCATCAACTCTAATGTATTTCACAGTGGCACCCGTTCGCTTTCCAATCTGTTGCCACGTTACTAACGATGCATGATGCTCCATTTCTGTAAGTACTATCACATCACCCTCTCCTAGTTCTTTTAACCCCCAAGCTTGCGCTACTAGATTAATAGATTCAGTAGTATTTTTCGTGAAAATCATTTCTTCACGATCCGATCCTCCCACAAATTCGATCATCTTATCATGTGCTTCTTCATATGCATTGGTCGCATCCACGCTCAATTTATGCGTACCTCTGTGTATGTTAGAATTGATTTTTTTATAGTAATTTTCTATACATTCACATACCACATTCGGTGTGTGAGAAGTCGCAGCACTATCTAGATATACCAATGGGATTCCTTCTCTGACTTCTATATCTAATATTGGGAATTCCTTCCTTATTTTTTCCGTGTCGAGTATATCTGATCCTGCCATTCTTTCTATTTGTTATTTCTGCTCGAAACATAACACTCTTTCCAAATCTCTTACTAAAAAATTAGGTTTTATTTAATAAATCTATAATGAATTTTAGACCTTACGACCTTACTATGGTCTCTATTCTTCCACCTTCATAAACGCACAAATTGAGCATGAAGAACCTCTCCTATCTCTAGAACATTCTCTTCACTGATCATTCCCATTTCTATTGCCAATCGAATTGATTTATCCCCTGTTATATTTGCTATATTGGCATTTCTTAAACTCTCTTTAATAGTTTCTTCATCTGCTTCTTCTCCTAAATAAAAAGATTCTGTAACCGTCAATGAAACATCCCCCTTTTTGAACGTCATTCCCATTATTTCCACATCACATAAAGAGACGAATAAACCTTGCTCAGTCACCCGTTCCTTCAAAATCATCTTTTTATCTTTCATGTTTTCAATTTTATTTTTCTCTCATTGACTCAATAGCTTCACTAATTCTGCCCCCCTCTTCGTAATCTCCCACGCCATCACAAGATCTCAGTTTTTCTTCAAGCACGTTTATACTTCGATATCCCAATCCTATTGCATTATCCAAACAAGGCAAAGCCTGATCAAACAACCCTCTCTCGTTAAGGAAGAATCCTCTGTTATACCACGCCTCAGCAAATCTTTCATCAACCTCGATGGCTTTTTCAACATGTTCTAGTGCCTCCTCATCTTTCCCAAATTCCCACAGTGCAAATGCTAGATTATTTTCTGCAGTCGCTCTGTGTTTCCCCTTCTCATCACTTACTATAGCTTCTCTAAACGATCCTATGGCCTCATCCCACTCTTCTAACTCCGAATGTGATACTCCTTTGTTCACCCATGCTTCTTGAATCACTTCTTTGTCATCTGAAAACCAAATAATGCGCGAAAATGAATCAATAGCCTGTTCGAACATATCTATCATCATATATGATATTCCAATTTCCATCAAATCATCTACTTCCACCAAATCCTTGGGTATGGTGGATTCATCTAATAAATCTGGCAAGACATGGGAATCAACCGGATCTATGTATCTAGGATCTATATCCACCGTCAATACTCTAGGATCTATATCAAATCCCTCATATGGATTCTCATTCCCCCGCCGTTCATTCCTACTATCTCTTCCTTCTTGTCCGACCATGCTTTTATTACATGCTCGACGAAAGTTAAGCCCTGCGACCTCCATTTTCATTATACATCTCCTCTATATCCCTTCCCCATTTACAACCACTCGTATTAATTTGAGATAAAACAGAAAGGATAGCGTTTTAATATACTAAGGAATAAGTACACCCCATCCATGGTCAAGAAATCTAAAGCTAAGAAAAAAAGATTAGCCAAGCTTGATCGTCAGAATAGTCGAGTCCCTGTTTGGGTTATATTAAAAACCAACCGAGGGACTCTCCAAAATCCAAAACGACGTCATTGGCGCCGGAGTAATACAGACGAATGAGTTCAAGTAATTTCGATGAAAGGGTAGTTACAATCCCCCTACGCGACGTAAATGCGGTTCCTTCTTACAAACGTGCAGACAAAGCAATGTCTCTTATCCGGCAATATCTAGCAAAGCATTTTAAAGTTTCACTCGAAGAAATCCGGATTGATCCTTCCATCAACAAAATAGTTTGGGCACGTGGACAATCTCACCCGCCCTCAAAAATCCGTATCCGTGCAGCATTATTTGAAGAAGATGGTCTCAACGTAGTAGAGGCGGAGCATGCAGCTTAGCCGTGTTTAGGACTAATATCTCTGGTGTTTCTTGTATTGGTGTATTTCTCACAGCCACTGATGACTATCTATTCACTAGACCTAATTTAGACCCGGCCTTATTGGATAGTTTGTGTTCTGAATTAAAAGTAGATCCTATAGAAACAACAATAGGGGGGTCTATTACAACAGGTTCACTTCTGTGCGGAAATAACAGCGGCCTCCTTGCAAGTTCTCAACTAACCGAATCTGAGAGAAAAACGATCATTTCTGAAGTTGATTTGCCTCTTGAAACAATACCAGGAAATATCAATGCTGTTGGCAATATATTATTAGCAAATGATCACGGAGCTTTTGTTCACGGACGTCTACATGAAAAAGCAATATTTGCCATCGAACAGATCCTCGATGTGCCTGTGATCTGTTCTACTATCGCAGGAATACCAACCGTAGGAACTGCAGCTGTAGCCACTAATAATGGGGTTCTATGTCCCCCTTTGACTTCTGATATAGAACTCAGTCAATTACAAGACCACTTTGAAGCTCCGGTAGATGTCGGATCTATCAATTTCGGGAGCTCTCTTATTGGGTCGGGCCTAGTTGCAAATGTCCATGGGTACGTATCTGGAGGAAATACTACCGGGCCCGAACTAGGTAGAATTGAAGAAACACTTGGCTTTCTACCCGAATAATTCTTCCTCACGCAACAATCATAAATATTTTAATACTCAACGCCATACCCAACACAAATATGTCTTTGGGTGCTGATATGTATCGCCAGCAAATTTTGGACCATTATAAACATCCACGTAATTATGGTGCATTAAACGATCCGACATTCACTCACACTGGTGAAAACACATCTTGTGGAGATGAATATACCTTTGATATAAAATTAGACGACCAGGAAACCACAATTATCGCTATAGCATTCAGAGGTGAAGGATGTGCAATAAGCAAAGCAGCTGCTAGTATGCTCTCCGAAGTCGTCATAGGGAAAACAATTGATCAAATTCATGATATGGACCGGGATGATATCTTAGAATTACTAGGAGTCGAAGTAACTCCAATGCGGATTAAATGCGCCGTATTGGCTGAGAAAATAATCCAAGATGGCATCCGATTGTATAAGGCAGCATAGAAAATGTTCGAAAGTCTAAAATCTTCTTTCACACGTTTCAAAAAAGATCTTAAATCCAATTTCACCGAGGTTCCACTTGACTCAAACATCCCGCCCCAACCCACTCCCATGGAAGAACCACTCGTGGAAAACATTAGCCTCACAAAAAAAGCTTCTTCCCTTGCACAAGGCAAGGTGATTTTCGAAAGCAAGACCCTCTCTGGCCCCCTCCACGATTTGGAATTGGCACTTTTATCTTCAGACGTGGAATTAAGTGTTGCAGAAACTATCATCGATTCTGTCCAACAGGATCTTGTTGGAACTCAAAGAAAAATAACGAAAGGAATAGATGTAGTCGTAGAAGATACTTTGAAAAAAGCATTATTGTCTGTCCTGGATGAGAGCACATTTAATTTCGAATCATTCTTATCTGATCATTCCTCACCACTTGTAATAATTTTTGTCGGTGTAAATGGAGTGGGCAAAACAACAACTCTAGCTAAACTTTCCCACACCCTTGATTCAATGGGACATTCCACCGTACTAGCGAATGGAGATACATACCGGGCTGGTGCAAATGAACAACTTCATGTCCACTCCGAAGCCCTAGGAAAAAAACTCATTACCCATCAGCAAGGAGGAGACCCAACGGCGGTTCTTTACGATGCTGTAGAATATGCAAAAGCACATAATATAGATGTAGTCCTATGTGATACTGCAGGTCGACTCCACACAAATAAGGATCTCATGTCTCAGCTAGAAAAAATCAATCGTGTGGTTTCTCCCGATCTAACAATTTTCGTCGACGAAGCGATAGCAGGTCAAGATGCTGTCAACCGTGCACGCGATTTTAATGAAATGGCACCCATCGACGGAATCATTTTAACAAAGGTTGACGCAGATACTTCTGGGGGGGCAGCCATATCTATTGCACATGCTCTAAAAAAACCAATACTTTTTTTAGGATCTGGCCAAGACTACTCCGATTTAGAACCTTTCAATTCAGTTTCCTTTGTTGATAATTTGTTAAATTAACCATTTTTCTATCAATTTACGGGCGAATGGGATCTAGAGTAACTGATTTATTTTTCCCAACCCATCTAGCTATTATGACCGAATTCGAGGAGTTATTGTCATTTTTGACACCTCGGCATGAAAATGCTGCTCTAAAATCATATCAAAATACCACCGCAATAGCTTGTCCTGCATGTGACAAACCTTTCCACAACCTTATAATCTGTAAAAAAGATTTGACTAGTTTAAATTTAGACGAACCAATGAATCTCTGCATCACAACAACTCCCAACGGATCTCCTATGATTTTCTCACATAAACAATAGTCATTTAATTTCTCTTTTTCTACACTGATAACGATTTAAAGCCCTGACATCTAACATTATCGATGGTATTGGGTGATCTAGGAACTTCATTGCGGACTTCTCTGGACAAACTTCGAGGAAAATCTCGTATCTCCGAAGAGGAATTAAGTGAAGTTATTAAAGACATTCAAAGGGCACTTTTGGGTGCAGATGTTGAGGTCGAACTAGTTATGTCCCTCTCCGATTCAATCCGAAAACGAGCTAGTAACCAAGAACCTCCTCCTGGGGCATCTGCAAGTGACCATGTTCTCAAAATAGTCTACGAAGAGCTTGTCAATTTAATTGGAGGTAGTTCTAATATTCCTCTCCACCCTCAAAAAATCCTTTTGGTAGGATTGCAAGGATCTGGGAAAACAACAACAGCAGCAAAACTCTCTAGATGGTTCTCCACAAAAGGACTTTCTTCTTCCATAATTCAAACAGATACCTTCCGACCTGGGGCATATGATCAAACAAAACAAATGGCAGAAAAAGCGGAAGTAACTTTCTATGGGGACTCTAGCTCTAACGACCCCCTGGAAATACTGCAATCTGGAATGAAATCGGTTCAAAACACAGATGTATGTATTATTGACACCGCAGGAAGACACGCACTTGAGGATGATCTCATCTTGGAGCTTAAAAAGATAGATAACATCGCAAAACCAGACCTATCTTTCCTGATAATTGATGCCGCCCTCGGGCAAGGTGCAAAAGATCAAGCTAAGTTATTCCATGAAGCTATAGGCATAGATGGAGTCATTATAACTAAATTCGATGGCACCGCCAAAGGAGGTGGGGCACTCACGGCGGTGAATGAAACAAACACCTCTATAGCTTTTATCGGCTCTGGAGAGACCATCCATGATTTTGAGAGATTCGAACCAAATGGTTTTATTTCTCGCTTACTCGGAATGGGGGATCTTAAACAATTAACAGAAAGACTCGAACGGGCCATGCAAGAATTTGCAGACGAAGAAGAAGATTGGGACCCCATGTCTCTACTAAAAGGGCCCTTTACTCTTCTTGACATGCGCCGGCAAATGCGTGCTATGAATAAAATGGGGCCTTTAGATCAAATCATAGACTTAATGCCAAGCTTTGGTAAAGGCCCCTTGAATAATTTGCCAAATGATGCAATCGACCTGACAAAAGATCGACTAGTGATATATGAGATAATCATGGATTCTATGACTTCTTCCGAATTAAAGAATCCTCGGACCATTGGTGCCAGTAGAATCGAGAGAATCGCTAGAGGTTCTGGCGTAGGTGAAGACGAAGTCCGAGAGTTACTTTCACAACATCGTAATATGGAAAAAGGAATCAAACAAATGCAAGGACTCGGGCAAGGTGATATAAAACGAGCAATGAAAAGGATGCAAAAAGGAGGTGGGATGGGAAATATAGATTTATTTAAATAATCTATCTTTTTATTCAAATCGAAATACGGTGATGTTTTAACAATTCCAATTCTCTCTGACTAACATGTCAGAAGGAGATGATCAACATGAACCTCCGGAAACTTACTCTCCAAGCCTATCTTGAAGCACTTCCAGCTCTTGTTCTTAGCAGCCTTGGTGGGATCATCGCAGGCTTAATTCTTGGAAGCATGACAAACGAATTACAGTCCATTCCTGGATTGTTAGTACTCATCCCTGCTCTCCTCGCCATACGAGGTAATGTTTATGGTTCTCTCGGAGCTCGAATTTCAACAGGGCTTCATCAGGGTTTCATAGAGCCCAGAATCTCCTTTTCTGACCAAAGAGTAAACGCAGCTGTTATTGCATCATTTCTTAATGCATTATTTGCAGCAGCAATAGGGGCCACATTTGCCTATTTTTTACTCACACTCTCAGCTGAACCAGTTGTGCCATTGCAGATCTTATTATCTATTGCCCTAATAGCGGGAATACTTTCTGGAACTGTACTCATAACGGCAGTTATTTCTGTAATTTTCACCGCTTACAGAAATGGACTGAATCCTGATACTATCGTAGGACCTCTAGTTGCAACCATAGGAGATATTTTTGGTCTCTCCTTTCTACTTATCGCAGTCCGAATAATCATGGGTGGTGGCTAAATGACTTGGTCCATTCGCTCCATTGTTAAAACAATGCTACCTATCTTGGCGGCTCTCACTTCTCTTGAAATAGCCATGGGATTGGTTTTGTCTTCGTTTCAATCCACTCTCTTCTATTATCCTTCTTTATTGATTCTAGTCCCTGTTATCATTGGAACTGCCGGTAGTCTTGGCAGTACACTTTCAGCTAGACTCTCCACTGCATTTCATCTAGGCCTTCTGGAATTCAGATATGATAATCACCACTTAATTGGAAATATACTCTCAACAATTGCACTTTCTATTACTATCTTTCCTCTTATTGGAATCGCAACATGGGCAATCGCAACATGGGCTTTCGAACCCATTCTGAGCCCATTCCAAATACTTTCAATAACTACTCTCAGTGGCCTACTTATTTCTATCTTCACAGTGATAGTTGCCTTAGTTACTACCTATGGGTCCTATCGACTCAAACTCGATCCAGACGATGTAGTTATCCCTATTGTGACTAATTTATCCGACGTTTTTGGCATATTCGTATTTTTGGCCATTGTTCTCTTACTACTATAATTTCCTTAGATGATTTTTGAGATCTGCAAATGGAGCTCTTCAATTGTCCCTGAATTTTCTATCCCAATTTCTGCATCTCCCATCGCATTTTTCAAACCAAATCCCAATTCCCTCTCATCTCTTTGTTTCAAAGTTTCTATTTCTGGATTGTCCCTCCCTCTGCTATTGATCCTCTCTAAACGCAATTTGAAAGAAGATTCGACTCTTACCAATTTGAACTCCTCTCCAAATTCTCTTCTAAATACTTTCACTTCATCCCCCGAACGTATGCCGTCAACTACCATTTTATTTTTAGTTTTTCGCATTTTTTGTATTAGAGGAACCGTTAATGTTGCTATGGCATCATTTCCCAATTCATCTCTAATCTTCTTTGCAACTTCTCCGTGATGATCTGCTGGTTCTAGCCCCCGTTTTAAACATTCTTCCCTAATAACATCCCCCATCGATATGACTGGTATTCCTCTCTCTCTGGCATAATTAGATATCTCTGTTTTTCCACTTCCTGGAAGTCCAACGATTCCAATTATGTCCATAAATCTCCTTTATTTTGTACGAGCTTAATCTCTCTTACTCACCAACGTTGAACCCTGCTATTTTTGTCCCCTGAAAACACTAGTAAATATAGGACACGTAGCTCAGCCTGGACAGAGCGTCGGACTTCTATCCTCTTCACGTATCGTGTCGGGGGGAGTCATCCGATGGTCGCGCGTTCAAATCGCGTCGTGTTCGTGTTAACATTGTGATGGGGTCGAGTTATGGGGATGTGTAACATTAAGTAAAGTTAAACCATCCATTTTCCTTCTCAACTATTCAATTGAAACTATTATATTCTCCACCGATTCTAATGCCAAATCCAAATTATTAACATCCGGACCTCCTCCTTGTGCAAACTCAGCCGATCCTCCGCCACTCCCTCCTATTATTTTCGCTAGTTCCTTCATCACTACATCTGCACGTATGTTCTTTCCTTCTGGAATTGCCACAACTATCTTGCACCCTTGTTCTCCACTACCTAGAATTGCAATTTTCCCCTTTTCGACTATGGCATTTGCAATTTCTCTAAGTTGTTCCATACTTGTGTCAATTCTCTGAACAACTATTGTCAAACCATTTATTTCAATCCCTTCCATCTCTCCCTCTCCACGATTTTTCGCAATTTCTCGTCTTAAACTTTCTATATGTTTTCCCCTTTCTTTCCATTCTTCAAAAAATCTTTGTGTAGTTTTGGGGACTTCTCCTGGAGAAATATTCAGCATATTCGCACTTTCTACTAGTATATCTTCTGTTTTCTGTATCTCTAGCAAAGCTGCATCACCTGCGGCAAAAATTATTCTCTCCACTCCATCTTGAATCCTTTCTGTATTTATGATCTTGACAAACCCAATATCTCCGGTTCTTTCTACATGCGTACCTGCGCAAGCTTGTATGTCTTCTGCAACATGAATCAGTCTGATATCTACTCCCTTTGGTATTCCCCCTTGATACAAATCAAATCCATATTTCTTCTCTGCTTCGTGTCTGTCGAGCCATTCTTGTTTTACCCCTGTATTCTCTACAATAATGTCGTTAGCTATTGATTCAATATCTCTTATATTTTGTCTACTTAATTTTCTATAGTGTTGGATGTCCACCCTCGAGTTATCTATTCCTTTCTGGGCTCCTGCCTGTCGTATGTGGTCTCCTAGCAATTGCCTAGCAGAGTGCACTAAAATGTGAGTTGCTGTGTGGTGCCTCATCAATCGAGTTCTTCTTTTACCATCCACTTCTCCCTCTATGCTACTCCCCACTGCAATATCTCCATCAACACTGTGGAAAATAATCCCATTTTCTATCTGAACGTCTACTACATTCACACACGCACCATCCTTCGATATAATCCCAATATCTGACGGTTGACCACCTCCTTCTGGATAAAACAAAGTACGATCTAAAATCACTTCAAAAGATCCATTTTTATTGTCTATTACGTCCACCACTTTTGCATCAAATCTCATCTCAATTGGATTTTCATAATACAATCTTTTAGTTTTATGAACTCCCGTTTTCACCTCTTTGAATTTTTCTACCTTTGTTTGTTTTTTATTTTGCCTTTTCTCATGACGTGAAGCAACAAGAGAATAAAAATCATTGGGGATGTCTACCGTTGCTCCTGCCCCTTCTGCTATCTCTCTCACCATTGAAGGCTGAATTCCTTGTGAATCATACAACTCAATCAATTTTTCAGTTGGTATTGGTTTATTCAATTTAGAATGATCTTTAGCTATCTGGTCCACTTTCCTAGATCCTCTCTCTAATGTCTCTGCATATCTCTCAATTTCTGCACAAACTATATCTCTAATTACACCACGATTTTTATATCCAATTTTCTCTGCCTGTATGTCTATTAATTCTTCCAATCGAATCTTCACACCCGTAGAATTGCATAATCTATCTGCTCTCCTAATAACCATTCTTGCAAGGTAACCTGTCCCTACATTGGATGGGACTATGCCATCTCCTAACATAAATGCCAAAGCTCTACAGTGATCTGAAATGGCATATATCGATTCCATGGGGGTCATCAGCCGTTCTAGTTCTTTTTTATCAACTCCCAACTCTCCTGCAATCTTTTCTCTAGCAACATCAAATGTTTCCGATGCATCTACATCTAGCTCTCCCGCCAATCTAGATGCTTTGTACAACAATTTCTTCTCATCTTCTGTATGTTGTATTCCAATATCTTCTATTAGTAGTTCTATCATTTCAGGATAGATGGCCTCATAAACCGTAGCTGTCCCCTGCGATACCCACGTCCATCTTTCCAGGCCGTAACCAGTGTCCACTATATATGTTTGCATGGGCGAGTATGATTGTCCATCTTTTAACTGATACTCTCCTTTCGGATCTAGCTTAAGAGACATAAATACCAATGTTGCCAATTCTAGACCTCTGTATATGACTTCAAATGCAGGTCCTGCATTTCCACCACCTACCCATGGGTCCTCTATATATACCACTTCCTCCAAATTGGCCCCCATTTCTCTGAGGAACTCATCACAGTATCTCACCGTTTCATCCTTCCAATAAATTTTCCCACTATATGCTAACTCACTCTCACCGTTTTCACGCACATTAAAAGCATGATGTGCCAACATCTCAAATGCTATTGTATGGCGGCCGGTTTTGCCAACATTATCTATATCTTGCATTCTTATGCATGGTTGACTTATTGTCAATGGATTCGCGGGAGGTGGGACTTCCCCTGAAGTTACCAATGGCTGAAAATCATATATCGAAGCCTGGGTTAATAATACGTCATCTCTCCATCTATTCGCCGCAACAGGATATGGATCAATCCTCTCATGATTTTTTCCTTCAAAAAATGAGAGGAACTTTTCCCTCATTTCATCAATTGTATATTTCTTATTAAATCCTTGCTCTCCTATAAATTCATATTCTTCACATGGGGCTTCCCCACATTTTTGCCTAGAATCATCCCTCGTCCAAAAAAATACCCCGCAACTATCGCATGCTCTCCTAGAAAAACCCTCTTTTTCGAAATAATCAAGGAAGTATTCTTCCTTCAAATCAGTCATTGTGGCCGTATCGAGCCTATCTGGACAAAAGGATTTCGGGCCTGAGTGTCTTTCTTCAAATCACTTTTTCATTGATATTGCAGCAAGGAGTGCTTCCAATTGTATCCTCTCATTTGCCCCCTCCGAAATTCTATAATCCGCTTCTCCAATCCTATCGATCATTACCACTGCATTCTCATTATCTATTTGGAATTCCCACACCGATCGGTATAATTGGTCTATTATGTCTCCACCCGATATTCCTCCCTCTGTTAGCATAATGTTCAACATCCCCCTTGCTTCTATGAAATCGCCATCAAGTGCCCTTTCTACCATATTTTTTATGTCCTCTGGCTTTGCAGAAGCTGCTGTTTTGTACACATTATCTTCTTCCACTTCTTCGTCCATTATAGAAGCAGCTTGAAGTGAGTTTATCGCCTTTCTCATATCCCCTTGGGATACGTATATAATGGCGTTTAATCCTCCATCTGTGATCTTTATATTTTCTTCTTCTGCAATTTCTCTCACTTTCTTTGATATAGCTTCATCTGACAAAGGTGGAAATCTAAACACCGCACACCTAGATTGGATGGGATCGATGATTCTATTGGAGTAGTTGCATGACAATATGAATCTCGTATTGTGAGAAAATTGTTCCATTGTCCTTCTCAGGGCACTTTGAGCATCTTTTGTTAGTGAATCCGCTTCATCAAGAAATATGATCTTATACTCATAGTTTCCAAAAGCAGACCGAGCAAAATTCTTTATTCTATTCCTGACAACATCAATTCCTCTCTCATCAGATGCATTAAGTTCGAGGAAATTTTCTCTCCAATCTCCTCCATATATTTCTTGAGCTATTGCAACAGAGCTAGTTGTTTTCCCCACTCCTGCAGGACCTGAAAAGAGCAAATGAGGCAGATCTTTTTTTTCAACATAGCCTTCTAATCTCGACGTTATTGCCCTTTGACCAACAATTTCTGATAGTGATTTGGGCCTATATTTCTCAATCCATATGCCTCTTTTTTTAGAAGAGGTAGCATCATCCATGTTTATTCGACGCCCTTCCCAATCTTAAACCCCGTGGAAAGTCGACACCGTAAAATCACTTGAAATTGTAAAAACTATGTGAAAGCAACTATTTCGATTATCGGCGGCGATTCTCATGAATTTGATATATCTACTGAAACCTATGCTGATTTATTAAAAATCATGGGCATTTCTCCAAACGAAGTTGTAATTATAGTGGATGACGTTCCTGTACCTCATGATTCTCCTGTCACTTCGGCCCATTCCAAATTATTAACAGTTCTTAGCGGCGGATGATTCAATAAACCTTTCATCTATGCTCTACCTATTCCCTTCGTGAAAATTCCCGACATCACAATCCGTGAAGCTACCATTTCTGATCTCCCCTCTCTTATGAATGTCATCGACGCATCATTGCTTTACGTAGACATAGAGTCTGTCAAGAGTAGTATCTCCTCCAACGATGTCTTAGTAGCCACCTCTCCCACAACAATCCTTGGTGTCCTTATTTCCAAACAAAATAATATTGAAGCTATAGCTGTTCGGTCCCGAAGACGTCATCAAGGAATAGGGTCTGCCCTCGTTAGATCTCTGGCAAAAAAATTAGATGGACCTCTTATAGCCGAATTCGATGGACCTTCTTTGCAATTCTACCAAAAACTAGGGTTTTCTCTTCTATCTGAACATCAAGGACGCTTTACAGCATCATATCAAATTATTGATTAATTCCTCTCCACTTCTCACTAGTCGCTCAACCTTATTTTTACTATTCCCCTCTGTGTATATGCGCATTTTTGGCTCTGTACCACTAGGGCGAAGTAAAATCCAAGATCCATCTGTCAACAAAATTTTCACCCCATCGATGGAATTCACTTGTTTTACTCCTAACTCTGCAAATTCTCCCTTTGCACTCTCATGAACCTTGTTTAATATTTCTGTTTTCTTTGATTCTTCACAATCAACATTCCGAGTCACATGGTGAAACTCTCCGTATTTTTTCAACATTAAATCAATCCTTTCATCTAATGATTTTTCCATTTCCGCCGCCGCCGCTAGTTGAGAAATTAAAATACCATCTTTTTCTCTCACATGCCCTCTCATGGAAAAACCACCTGAATCTTCTCCTCCAAATAAGGCCGAATGAACCTTCATGGCTTGTGCAACCCATTTAAACCCAACTGGAACTTCTACCACCAATTCCCCATGCATTTCTGCTATCCTATCAATAAGATATGTTGTTGAAACTGTTCTCACCGCTGGACCTGTATTTTGTTCAAGTAGGTATTCATATAGCACTGCAAACAGTAGATTTCCATCGAGACATCCTCTTTTTGGAGTCACAATCGCAACTCTATCTGCATCACCATCATTTGCAATACCAATATCTTCCCCACCTTCTTGGACTAGTTGAATTAATAATTCTAAATTTTCCGCTTTCGGTTCTGGGGGATTTCCTCCAAATGTAGGATCTATACAATTCCTTATTGATCTGACATTCGCCCCCGATTCAGCAAGAAGTTTATCAGTTACTCCTCTCCCACTCCCATGCATAGCATCGTATACTATATTCAGGCCATTCAAATCTTTACTAATCAATCTCTTCACATGTTCTGAATATGGACCAAACAGATCTACTATTTCCACTTCTCCTTCTCCTTCGAATTTGCTATCTGGAACTTCTAAATATTTCTCCAATTGATTAGTAACTTCAGGCAGTGCGGGAGCCCCATCAAATGGTATGAATTTGATCCCATTATATTCTGGTGGGTTGTGAGACGCGGTGATTACTATTGCACCAGCAAGATCTCTATTCACAACTGACCACGCAGCTACCGGGGTTGGGCAGTCTCTACTCTCGCATATGACATCTTGTCCCAAATGAATCATTTTTTCACATAAACTCTTGACAAAGTCAGGAGACGATTCTCTAGCGTCATGGGCAATTATTATTGACTTCTCTCCCAAACCCGAAGACCTAACATAAGAAACGATTGCCTCTCCCACTCGATCTACTTTATCTGCTGTAAAAACATCAAGAGTAGCTCTCCATCCATCAGTCCCAAATTTAATTTGATACATTTTGTTTCACCTCTTCTACAACTCCAATAAAATTATCAAATAATTGCTTGGTTTTGCTTATATCATAATAGGTACTCTTCGTTGATTCTTGTAATATCGATTCAATTTTTCGTCGAGGAATGAGCGGGCCTTCTTTTTTTGGTGTCGTATCTATGATAGTTTCCAAATCATATTCTGGATGAAATTGAACCGTCCAAATATTTTCTTTATTCCACCCTTGAATTCCATATTCATTTTCTGCAATAAGAATTGCATCAGGCGGAATTTCTGTAACAGAATCTCCATGTGTCGAAAACGATTTGAATGTTTCTGGAACTCCTTCCAAAAGCTTATTTTTGTCTATTTTTTGAATTTCGTTGTACCCAATTTCAAAATTTCCCATAGAACTAACTTTCCCTCCTAACACTACCGATAGAATCTGGTGGCCAAAACAAACACCAAGATGTGGGATTCCAGTCACAATTGATTTTTCAAGCCATTTCATTAACTCATCAATCCATCCTTCTTCCCAATACACCGACGCACGAGAACCTGTGATAACGACCGCATCAAATTCAAAATTATGTGGCAATTCACCTCTTGTAACATCAAATTCGATGGTTTCTGCCCCTATCTCTCTCCTGAAATTCCTGCGGGCATGGCCGTCATTATAACTCGCATCTAAAACAGCTATTTTCAATCTTTCCATCAGCCTATCTGACCAATTAATCTCAGTAAATTTATCCATTCCCCTTGCATAATCTCTCCAAAATTTAAATATGACTACCCTAATCCGGGATCAAAACCGCCTTAAACTAGCCATCCATAACCCGAAATATGGTTGATTTAATGGGCATTACCATCGGAGTTTTCTTAACCGTAGCATTCGTTGGTATCCATCTTTCTAGAGGCCAACATTGGCAACCCACAGAAGATATAACCCAATCAATCCTAGCACAACGATCTATAACTCTCTCTGATACTTCTTTTCCCGAACCAATGAGTAGGGCAGCTGGCGCCGTGGTAATGGGCGCATCCGTTTCCCTAGACTCATCTACTGAGGCTGTAGATTCTACCCTGGAGGAATCTTCAAAACACCGACCTCAGGATATTCCTGACACCGACGCTAGGGTGTTTAAAATCGAATATGTAAAAGAAGGTGTGACTTTGGAAGTTAAAGAAAATCAAACTTTACTCGAAGCTGGGGAAGAACAGGGTTGGGATATGCCCTACGCTTGCAAGGAAGGCAGCTGCCTTTCCTGCGCAGGTAAAATCACAAATGGCTCTGCAGCAGAGTTGGTCTTCCACGATGACCAAGAAATGATATCTTCCGACGAACTCAATTCTGGATATTGCCTCACTTGTGTTGCATATCCTGTATCTGATCTGCGTCTTGAAACTGGGGAATCTCCATAGATCTACTCATAGAACCGAGTAATTATCCTTAAGTCCACTTATCCACAAAGACCACACATGAAAATTGGAGTCATAGGACTCGGTAGAATGGGTGAGTACATGTCTCGCCGTTTGAGAAATAATGATCATGAAGTTTGGGGCTACAGACGGAATGTCGAAGCGGCCAAGGAACTATTTGAAGATGGGGCCTTAGATGGTTACGCAAATGATATCAAAACTTTGGTGGAATCTGTCCACGAAACCTCTGATTCAAAAAGTGTGTTCCTCATGGTTATCCCGGCAGGTTCCGTCGATGAAACTCTCAACGAATTATTGCTTTATGTAAATCCTGGGGATATCATAATTGATCATGGAAATAGTAACTTCAAACACACCCGTGAAAGGGCCATTCGTCTATCTGAGCAGAATATTGGATATATGGATTGCGGAACTTCTGGGGGTGTTTGGGGGTTAAATAGGGGATATTGCCTCATGGTCGGAGGTACCAATGAAGACGTAGATTATTGTAAGCCCATTTTTGACGCATTATCTCCTTCTATAGATTCAGTCGAAAGAACTCAACCCGATTCTGATGTAACTCCTGCAGAAAACGGATGGCTCCATTGTGGTCCTTGGGGCGCTGGACATTTTGTCAAAATGGTTCATAATGGAGTTGAATATGGGATTATGCAGTCATATGCCGAGGGATTCAATATTCTCAACTCCGCTAATAAAGGCAAAGAATATGTTGGCATCGACGCCGAAACAGCACCCATGGACGACCCTCAAAATTATCAGTATGATATAGACATAGCAGAAGTCGCCGAACTGTGGCGGCGTGGAAGTGTAATTGGATCTTGGCTTCTAGATTTAACGGCATCAGCATTAAGAGAATCTCCAAATCTAGATGATTATTCAGGAAGGGTATCCGATAGTGGTGAAGGACGTTGGACTATCAATACATCTGTCGATTTAGGTGTCCCCGCTCCTGCTCTCTCTGCTGCCTTATTTGCTAGGTTTAATTCCCAGGGATCAAGCCCGTTCGCAGATAAAATCCTTTCTGCAATGAGGTTTATGTTCGGGGGACACCATGAAAAAAAATAGAACCATCTGCTCGCCAAACCGCTCAGAACATCCTTAACGGGGGTTAAACATGATTGATTTTCCAGAAACTTATAACCCAAAAGAAATTGAGCCAAAATGGCGAGATAGTTGGCTTCACTCTGGTATCTATAATTATACGGACACTGGGGCAGATGATTATGTAATTGACACTCCTCCTCCTTACCCCACAGGAAATTTCCATATTGGAAATTCACTAGGTTGGTGCTATATGGATTTTGCCGCACGGTATCATCGACTCCAAGGTTATGATGTTCTGTTTCCTCAAGGTTGGGATTGCCATGGCTTGCCCACTGAAGTCAAAGTAGAAGAGAATAATAACGTCCACCGAACTGAAATGCCCCGGGATGTCTTCCGTAAAATGTGCGCTGAATATACAGAAAAACAAATAGAATCTATGAAACAAGTTATGTTGGACCTAGGATTTTCTCAAGATTGGAATCACGAGTTCAGAACCATGGATCCTCATTTCTGGGGAACGACACAACTTTCCTTCGTAAAAATGCATTCTAAAGGGCATATCTACCGAAGTGAACATCCTGTAAATTGGTGCCCTAGATGTGAAACAGCAATCGCAGATGCCGAAGTGGAAGCCCTCGATCGAGAAGCAACTCTTCATTATTTGATTTTTCATGGAACCAAAGACAAAAATATTCAAATCGCAACCACGAGGCCAGAATTGTTAGCTGCTTGTGTGGCCATTGTTGTTAATCCAAATGATTCAAGGTATGCATGGGCCCTCGATGAAATGTTTACAGTTCCCTTATTCAAACATGAAGTTCCAATATTTTCAGACGATTCTGTAGATCCAGAGTTTGGTACTGGAGCTGTGATGATCTGCACATTTGGGGATAAACAAGATGTTTCATGGTGGGCCGAATACGACCTACCTCTTCGAGATATATTCACAGAAAACGGCCGTCTAGGAGAGCTCGCTGGGAGCTATGCAGGATTAACAATCAACGAAGCTAAAAATAAAATTGTGACTTCCCTAATTAAGGAAAATCATCTAACCAAAACCGAAAAAACAGATCAGTCTGTTGGCGTCTGTTGGAGGTGTGATACTCCCATTGAAATTTTAAGCCGTGAACAATGGTTTGTCAAAGTGGATTCCAAAGATATACTTGAAAAGGCAAAATCTATAGACTGGGTTCCTTCTCACATGTTCCTACGATTAAAGGAATGGGCCGAAAGCATGGATTGGGATTGGGTTATCAGCCGGCAGCGCGTATTTGCAACTCCCATCCCTGCCTGGTTTTGTTCGTCTTGTGATTACATCGCCATCGCAAAAGAGAATGAGCTTCCTGTAGACCCAACTGAAACCATCCCCTCTATCGAGACGTGTCCAAAATGCGGATCCTCAACTTGGACCCCTGAAGAAGATGTGATGGACACTTGGATGGATTCTTCAATAACTCCTCTATATGTTCGTGGATGGCCAGAAAAAAGTTTTACCCCCACTTCTCTCCGTGAACAAGGACATGATATTATTAGAACATGGGCGTTCTATACTATTTTGAGAACTGCAGCACTAGTTCAACAAGAACCATGGAAAGAAGCTCTTATCAATGGAATGGTTTTCGGCGACGATGGGTATAAGATGTCAAAATCCAGAAATAATTTCGTTCAACCCACTGAAGTCATTCAAGAGTATTCTGCCGATGCATTCAGACAAGCGATAGCCTTGGGCGGTCACCCTGGAAGCGATATTCAATTTCAATGGAAAGAAGTCATCAGTGCTTCTAGATTTTTAACAAAATTGTGGAACATAGTCCGATTCTCATCTTCTCATTTTGATTCCGACCTCCCTTCTTTGGAAAATCCAGCATATCGAGACGCAGATTGGTGGTTATTCAATAGATTAAATTCTCTTATAATTGAAATTTCAAAAGATATGGAAAATTATCGATTTGATTCCTCCCTACGAAAATTAAGAGATTTCATTTGGCACGATCTAGCTGATAATTATATAGAACTCGTCAAAGGTCGTATTTATGGGGAACAAAGTCCCGAGAAATCAGCAGCACTGCACACTCTGTATGTCACATTACATGCACTTACTATAATGCTATCTCCTTTTGTTCCTTTTATTTCTGAAGAATTGCATTCTAGACTACCTCAAACAAAAAATAGTGTTCATGTTTCTTCTTGGCCAACTACTATTTCTAATATACCCGATGTTGGTGTTTCTGGAGATCTAATAATAGATGTGGCCCAGCGAGTCCGTTCTTGGAAAGCAAATACGGGAATGGCACTCAATGAACAGATAACCAATGTAGATATATATGTCTCTGGAGACCTCTCTTTCGACACTTCAGATTTATCCGCAGCTATCAATGCACCTATCTCTTTAAAATCAGGAAAACCAGATTTGAACCTAGTCCCTTCTGGGATAGAAATCGACTATAGTTTAATCGGTCCTCTCTTCCGTGAAAAGGCAAATTCCGTTGTTTCCGCGATAAAAGAATTGCCTTTAGACGAAATAAAATCCCAACTTGACAAAAATGGAACTCTCTCTCTTTTGATAGACAATTCTGAAATTTTAATAGATCAAAACGCCATTACAATAGAGGAAGAATATCAAACAGATGAAGGAAAAGAAATCAATGTTATTGCAGCTGAACATGCTACAATTCTAATCTCCATTTGACCATCACAATAGACCTTTGTAACACACAACAAGTAAATATCTGAAAACCAATAGTCCTTTACGAAAAATGGATTCTATTTTTAATCAAGATCTGGATTCCACACTCCAAACAATTTTTTTGGAAAATAAAGGGCAAATTTTCGTAGTTGGTCCCTCACAAAGATTAATTGCATCTCTGGCCAGTTTATTATTCTCCATTGCTACTCCCCCTTCTGTTAGGATATTATCTGATTTTTCTGCCATTAAACAAGCCACGAGCGATTTTATTACGGCCGCTTATCTATCGGATCTATCTGCTGTTGGGACCTTGGAACTCAGAACTGTAGAGATCTTGCCAACAAGTGATCTACTGTTGACTAGCAAATCTCTGATCACTGTGATACCTGCTGGAAATTCGACACTAACACTCACCACCCCTGCTCAACCGATCACAGAAGATGTATACACTTTCTATGATAATTTATGGTCTCAATCCATACCTTTTCATGTTACTACTCCTCCATTGTCAGTTGTTCTCGATTCCCTTCAATCCCGCTTTGGAAACAATATCGAATCCGATTTCTCTGCTGCCCTCCCTTCTCTTCGAAAACTCCCTTCGATTTATGATTTCATAGATGAAGTAGCGTTAAGCTTATTGGTCGGTGCTAGGAACCAACTACTCTTATACGACCTTTCACGTTGGGGAGAAGATATAGGTCTGGCAAGTAGGGCTACCTTTTCAAGAACTAAACAAGTATTAGAACAAATAGATCTAATCACCACCGAAACTGTCCCAGTAAGTGTAGGCCGTCCACGCCTCCGTCTCCAATTAAACCACCCAAATTTCCAAACTTGCCCGCCTGAAAAATTATTAACCGAAATACTAGAATTGCACCCTCGCAATGAATAAACATCTGTAACGCACATGTTCTAACGTGCAAATAGGTATCGTTGGGAATGAAAATGGTGCGATTTCCCTCCAATCTACAATCCAACAATTGGGATTTTCCACTACAATTCTTTCTCAAAATTCCATTTCCTCCTCTGGTTTAAACGAATTTTCCACTATCCTAGCAATTGATCATACTGGGTCCTCTTTATTTGATCAAATAAACAAGAATATAAATTCAATTTGGATAGCAATAGAACTCGGTGGTGTCGGTGGTTATTCTTTTCCAAAAATAGCTGGTTCCATTTCTATATTTACTCCCAATACGGCATGCTATACGTGCCTCCAACGTAGAGTCAAATCCAACCTATCTTCTCTGACCAATTCACCTTCTCAATCACAGAATTCCATTTCTCCAGATTTTGAACCTATAGTTGGATTTATTTCTGCATATCTGACAATTCTCATCTCCAACTCTAATATTACACATAGTCATGTTTTTGAAGTTTCAAATTTCTCTGTAGAACAAATTAGAGATAAAAACACCGCCACTGTTACACAGAGATTTTTACTTCCCCTCCCTCATTGCCCATCAAATGATCATTGTTTACATTCGCCCGCTTCTGGTACTCCCTCAGAACGAGCAGAATACGCAATCGATGAACGTATTGGGATTATTAATACAATTTCTGAAGCAGAGTCATTTCCAGCGCCATATTATCTATCGAATCTCTGCGAAACAAATTCTTTCTCTTCCCAATCTGTGAAAAAACAAGCAGCAGGAGTGGCTATCAATTGGGATGATGCCTTTATGAAAACAGCAGGAGAATCTCTGGAGCGATATAGCTCTGGAGTTTATAATTCCAATTCGTTTATATCTAGTTCTGCCTCCCACCTCGAAAATTCAATTTCTCCTAATTCTTTTGTACAGCCCACCCCCGATCTTTACCAAGACGAATTAATAGATTGGATCTCTGGAGTTGACCTCTGCTCTAATAAAACTGTTTACTTACCTGCTGAGTTTTCCATATTTCCTCCGCCTTCTGAATATTATAAACCGGCAATAACCACTGGCCTTGCAATAGGAAATACACTCATAGAAGCTCAACTTTCAGGCCTCTATGAAGTCATTGAGAGAGATGCAACTATGCTCTCTTGGTATTCTACAAATCCGCCCCCTGAATTCCTCCCCGATTCTCCCGATTTTGATCTCTTATCTCGAATGGCTAGTTCCCAAGGGCTTGCAACTACTGCACTGCTGGTGACTCAGGATATAGATATACCTATAGTCACTGTCGCTGTCCATCGATCTTCTGAATGGCCAAACTTCGCTGTTGGTTCTTGTTCAAATATAGACCCAAATAAAGCCGCGATTGGTGCTCTTTGCGAAGCGTTACAAAATTGGATGGAATTACGTTCTATGGGCCTTGACATCGCAAATAATCAACCATCCTCTATAGGCTATTATTCTAGCTTTCCCAAAGATGCCAAATCTTTTCTAAATGCTAGTAATTCCCTTCTACCCACTGACATTGATACTCCCCTCTTTTCAGACTCATCTGAAGAATTATCTTTTATCATAAATCATCTAAATTCATCAAACTTGTCGGCATATTCGATTAGACTTACTCCTCTTGACATAGCTACTATCGGATTTGAATCCGTTCGCATAGTTATCCCTGAAGCACAGCCTCTTTTCTTTGGGAAGCCCTTCTTTGGAACTCGAGCGAGAAATGTTCCCCCTTCTCTCGGCAATTTTAGATCTAGACTAGACCGATCTCCGCATCCCTATCCTTAGATCCCAAGAACTGCCCTCAAAAGATCTCGTATACCCGGACCTAGTCCTACTGCAATTATCACAATTACAAGTAACATAGTCCAACTAGGATTGGCGTCCATTGATTCTTTATCGAAGATATAAATCACCAATGTTGCAGCTACTATTTTAACCACTAAAAACAACCAAGCAGTGCCAATCAAACTTGTTATCCAATCGGGAAATTGAGATCCTATTTCTACTAATCCTTTATTAACAGGGTGTTTTGGTACTAGGTTTCGTTGCATACCTCCTGTCAGTCTATATACCCAATCTATGCCAACCACATTTGCCACTCCATCTAAAATTTGAGACCACAAAATAACCAATCCAATTTCCCCAACCCCACTCGTAATTTCCCACCCTTTTTGATTTATAAACCACCACATCCCACCCGTAATGATGGTAGTACTAACTAGTACGACAACTGCTATTTCCCAATACACTTGGATGTAATCTCGTGAGATAACAAGCCAACCCAGATACCCCAATATAGAACCGAGGAGTATTACTCCAATTCCCACTAGACTTTGATCATATCTCTTAACAAGTCCCATCTCTTCTAATTTTACAGAACATAGTATTGCCATCAGCGTGATCACGAACATCGTCCCATATATTACTGGACTTATTAACAATATATTAAGTGGATAACTAACAGTAGCTTCTATACCTATTGGGACAATGTCATTTGCATCTTCAACCACTCTGAGCGCCCCTCCAAATAACATATAAGGAATCAATGAAAAAACTAGTTGTTTATCTAGGGTGATTCCTATCTTTAAGAATATTTTTGACACTACAAAAAGCAACAATATCAGTGCAATCGCATACCCAACTTCAGATACATAAGTATACCCTGGATATGCTATTATATCTTCTACCCCTGGGCACATGTTTGTGTATGGTAAAACTTCAAAATCCCGGACGATTCCCATCCCCAATCCCGGAGGGGGAGAAACCCCCTTTACAGCACAAGCCGATCCAGTTGCATCTGCAAGTATTGGGCCCCAAAAGTAACGCCAAAAGATGTCATATATGGTTCCTCTAAATATTATACATGGCATTAATACAATGGAAATTAAAGCAATTTTGAACCTCATCGACCACGATCCTATATCCCCCCATCTATCCACAAGAAATTTTAATTTCCCATCTTCTGTAGGTTTCATAATAGTTCTACTTAGATACTTTTTATTTGATTTCAGCAAATATAAACCCGAAGTAATCTGAGATTGGAGGAAAAGAAACGAATCCCCTTCTGGAAAATACACCTAAATTATAGTAAAAATTTGGGCTGTTTCTACCCTTAACTCTTAGTGGGGGGGACAGGATTCGAACCCGTGAACACCTACGTGAGCAGATCTTGAGTCTGCCGCCTTTGGCCTGGCTTGGCTACCCCCCCAATTTTTGGTCAGAATGATAAATTTCTTTCCATCTGTATAGTCCGACCCGCTACTTTATCACTTCATTTATCTAACCTTTCCGAAAATATGCCATCTTATTATACCGATAGAAGTACGTACCTCCATTCCCCTATGTCTACTATATTCCCTGTCCATCATCATGGAAACAACACACAACATAATTTTCAACGACAGCCGAAATATGGGCAATATAGCCAACGAAAGTGTTGATCTGATTGTAACTTCCCCTCCCTACCCTATGATCGAAATGTGGGATGATCTTTTTATCCTCCAAAATCCACAAATCAAAGAAGCATTAGCTTCTCAAAATGGAACTTTGGCTTTCAATCTCATGCACGAAGAACTCAGTAAAGTTTGGTCTGAATGTTACCGAGTATTGAAAAAAGGTGGCTATGCCTGTATAAATATTGGGGATACTACTCGAACCATAGGATCTAAATTCAAATTATATCCTTCTCATGCTAAAATTGTATCTTCATGCACTCGTATCGGATTCCAATCTCTCCCTGGGATCATTTGGAGAAAACAAACTAACTCTCCAACCAAATTCATGGGCTCGGGAATGCTCCCTGCTGGGGCATATGTAACCCTTGAACATGAATACATCCTCCTATTTAGAAAAATAGGAAAAAGAGAATTTAAAACCGAAGAAGAGAAGAAAAATAGGAAAAAGAGCGCAATTTTTTGGGAGGAACGCAATCAATGGTTCTCTGATGTTTGGTCCGATATAAAAGGGGATCGTCAGAGTCTATCTTCCGATGAAATACGATCTCGAAGTGCGGCATATCCTTTCGATATTTCTGCCCGATTAATTAATATGTTCTCAGTCCAAGGAGACTTAATCCTTGATCCATATCTTGGTACTGGAACTACTATTTTAAGCGCAATAGCATCTGGAAGAAATAGCATTGGAATTGAATTAAATGAATCTTTCGGAGACCATATAACTCAGCGTATAATCGATGCCTCTGATGTTTTAAAAAATCATTCCCAACTCAGATTACAAAACCACCTTGACTTTGTTAAGATGGCCGAAAAGAATGGAAAACAATTCAAACATATTAATACAAACTATTCCTTCCCTGTAATGACTAAACAGGAAATCGATCTACTCTTGCCAACTATCTTAAAAATTCATACAGAGAATCACTGCCTCCACACAGCAACTTATCTCGATTGAAAAAGATTTTTACCATTGGAATAACCACGATCAGGCTAGATATGGTTTCACACGGATATGTCCTCCCCACTCGTGGCATTGCCATGAAAAGTACCTCTGCTTCCTCCCTTTCTACCAACACAACCTCTTTGTTAAATTTAGCTCCTTATGCAGAATCTTTAGGTTTCTCATCTCTTTGGGTCGGAGATAGCATCTTGACAAGATACAGATTGGAACCACTTACTACTCTTGCTTCTATTGCAACCTTGACCAAGAAAGTCCAAATTGGAACTGCAATTTATTTATTACATTTGCGACATCCTATTCATGTTGCCCACGCTACCGCAACCCTTGACCAAATATCCAATGGGAGATTTATTTTCGGTGTCGGAGTCGGCACTTCACACGAATCTACTTTAAACGAAAGTATGAATCTAGGCATCCCCTTCTCTAACCGTGGGGAAATCCTCAACGAATCTCTTGATGTAGTCAGAGATCTTTGGCGTGGAGAAACTATCAGTTCGTCTGGAATTTATCAATTCGATAATGCGTATCTTGATGTCCCTCCTGCCCGAGAACCTCCCATTTATGTGGCAACCACCAAGTTTAATCAACAATCTGGTTTTCCATCATCTATCCAAAAAAGAATAAAAAAACACGCAGATGGTTTAATGCCCCAAACCAATCCTTCGGACTATTCTGATATGATTTCCTATGCAAAGGACATCGTGGTACAATCAAATCGTACCTCTTCACTCGTAGCAACAAACTATGTTGATGTAGTGATTGACCACAGTGAAAAAGAAGCATTTTCGAAGTCTAGAGATTACATAGGTTCCTACTATCCTTGGACGATTCCGGATGACAACCTAAGAAAATCCGGGGCATTTGGCCCCAGTGAAATTGTAGCAGAAAAAATACATTCTTTCATCGACGCTGGCGTTGAACATTTTATAATTAGATTCCCTACTCTAGATCAAAACAACCAATTAGATCTATATTCTGAATTATTTGATTTATAGCAATCTAGCTACCACACGTGTCGGTGTACCTTCAAATCCTTTTACTAGCATAGGAAAGCATCCAATCCAAATATTCTCATAATTGACTATCTCCTCTATATTACAAATATATTCTACTACTGGTATGTCTGCTCCCAAAAGTGCTTTATGCACTGGCCGATCTGGTTCTCCTGGAACCGCTTCTGTAAGGAAATCATTTACTATCAATCCCACTTCTTGTTCAATAAGCCACTCTGCAGCATCAAGAGTAATATCTGAGGCCTCCTTGAAAAACTCCCCCGTAAAAAAATTAATATCAACATCCCCTGTTACCATAACAACCTTCTCATTTTTTTCAATCTCTTTTACATTATCTTCTAATATTTCGGCTGTAATCGATTCACCTCTGTATTCTCTAAGATCAATTATTTTTGCAGATCCTACCAATTCATCGAATGTTAACTCATCTACTGTCCTCCCTTCTGGAATAAAATGATAAGGTGCATCTATATGTGTACCTTGGTGTGTATTGGCAGAATAATAATGCATCAATGCACCACCTCCTTTGTCATGCCCTCCCCATTGTTCATATTCAAACCCCGGATAACCTGGAAATGATGGGAGTTCTTCCCCCATTGGAACTGTAAGATCTATCATGTCCACTTAATAGATATAATCCATCTGCAAAAGATTTTTTCTTTTTATGCTATGGTGGTTATCGTCACTGCAGCACAAATCATCACTAAAACGCCCAATACCAACCTCCACGATACACGTTCTATATCTTGTATCCATATATATGAAAAAATAACTACAAATAATGGACTAGTTTGTAGGAATGGGACTACAAAAATAACCGGGGCCTTTTCGATTGCAGCATAGTAGAATATCATCATAGCAGTATTTGCCAACCCCGCCAAAATATACCACTTGGCAGTTTCTCGATTTTCTAAGAATTTTTTCACATCTGGGAATTCTTTTTTCCATGCAAAGTAAAGTAAAAACCCAACTGCAGCAATCAATATCTTTATGGAAACGCCAACCTGCGCCGGAGTACCTTCTAATACTCCTATCCTTGCAAATATGGGTTCAAATCCAAAAAATATTGCAGCACCCAATGGATATATGATGTCCCCGACCTTCCCCACATTTGCCCCACTTATACCCCTCTGGGTTACCATCTCGGAAGAAATAATCCATACTCCTACTACAACCGCAACTATTGCGAGTATGTGGAGTGTAATTGGATTCTCTCCCAATACTACTATTGCTGTCATGGTGGCGAATATGGGCATAGTCGCTTTAATGGCATCTGCCCTACTCGCCCCCACGCGGCTAATTCCTTCAAAATAGAGCACTCGACCCACCAAGGTTCCTGTCATTCCTGCCCCAATAAATGCCAAACATGACCTCAACGTTATACCATATTCTGGATAATATATTACCGCCACTGCTGGAATGATGATGACTAGATTTAAAACAAGACTAACAATAACTGCTGTAAATGCATCTCCGCCTTTTCTTGTAGCCATCCTCACAAAAATCGCCATGGAAGCGATAGAAATTCCAGCCAATATGCCAAACGCTATTCCCACATAGTTGCTCATCATGTCCTAACCCTTTGGGGGGGTGCATGTTACTATTCCGAAAGTGATCTATTATCAAATTATCCACACGATCTCCTATTTCCTCGCCCCTTTTTGTAAGACTTCAACTTCCACATGTACTCTTTTTGGAAACTCCCTATCCGTAATTCTTCGTATGGATTCATCATATCCTGATATCTCTATCCACCTTTCGTACACAGTATATTCCCAAGACGGAAATTTTTTCTCTATGTCATCTGGTCTCTTGTATTGCGGTGTGCGATACGTTTTGGGTGGTGGTGTGTGTGGTCCTCTTAGACTTATTCCTTTTTTTTCCGCAGAATGTTTAATATCTCCTACTATTTTATCAAGTACATTCCTATCTCCACTTCTCAATGTAAGCCTAGTTACAAATGTCATTTTTTCACCATATATAGGTTCTCAACCCTAGTAAATTTACCTCATCCATCTCGATATTCTGAAATAATCTCGAATTCTACTGTGTACTATGATAGAAGCAGTTAGCGCCGGGGCTATAATATTCAGAGATAAACCCACTAAACGTGAATTTCTTCTCTTAAAAAGCCGGGCAGGCGATTGGGAATTCCCAAAAGGCGGCGTGGAGGGGGCTGAAGAACTTCAACAAACTGCAATAAGGGAGGTCAAAGAGGAATCTGGGCTTTCTAATTTTAAGCTTTTAGATGGATTCCGTGAAGAATACGATTATTTTTTCCAAGCTGGTGGATCAACTATTCACAAAACTGTCCATTTATTTGTTGCAAAATCATTTGATTCCAAAGCAGATCTGTCAGACGAACATTCTGATTTACAATGGCGTGATTATGAACAGGCAATAAATACAATCAACCACGAAGGACCACGTCAGATCCTCGAAAATGCACATAAATTTTTGATAGAATCTGGGCATTAATCTTCCATTCTCTCCCCCTCGGTTTTTTTAAGTACTTGGAAGAACTCAAGTAACCCCTAGTATATCGCATCACTATGACCGAACAAGATAAATATGCTGCAATGTTCCAAAAACTAACTGGTCAAACTGGGACAACAGAAGTACAAGAAGAAACAGAAATAATTGACACAAGTAATGTCACCGAAAGGGGCCTTCCTACAACTAATGCTAAATGCTCTAAATGTGACAATGATTCTGCGTATTGGTATTTGCAACAAATTCGTGGCGCGGACGAATCTGAAACGCGCTTCTTTGTTTGCACAAAATGTGAATATCGTTGGCGAGAAAACGACAACTAATTACGTATATTTCCTAGCAAATGTCAGGTATCCTGAATGCCCAACACCTCTAGTTTGGGGTCTCGAACCTCTCTCACCGAATTCTATTTCGCGTTGAATGGTATCTATTGTTTTTATATCTGAAAGTCCTGCATTTCTAGCACATTCTACTACTCTTTTAGCACTTTCTATGAATGGGGAATATACTACCAAACTACCCCCTGTTTTGAGAAGATATCTAGCATGATCTACCACCACTTCTGCATTTTTCATATCTAGTGTGACAACACTAAAATTATTCAATATGTCCAAATCTTCTATAATGTCCCTCCCGCGTATTTCCACATTATCTTCGACTTTGGCTTTTATTATGTTATCTTGGGCAACTTCAACAAATTTTAAGTTTTTCTCATATGTTGTCACATTTGCTCCTATCCTTCCAAGGCAAATGGATAGAATTCCTGTCCCTGTCCCTGCATCTAATACTCTATCCCCTTGACCAATCCCTGCCATCCCTATAATCAACCCCACATCCCGCGGAAGTATTGGGGTCCCCGTTCTCTCCAAATGACGAAACAGATCTGTCACTCTTGGTTCCATAACTGTAAATTTATTACCTAGATGTGTTTCTATTACGTCACCTATTTCTGCATCTTCTGGAACTGATAAAATTCCCAAATCGCTCCCAATCTCCTCGCCAAGACGACAAAGATACTCTCTATTCTCTCCAACTACTAGTACTATCACTTCAATCTGTATATTGCAGCGGCAAGATCTCCTTTAGTAGCTTCAATGGACTTTCGAGCAGTTTCTTCGTCAACACCTGATTTTTGCATCACCATTTCGATATCATCTTTGGATATCTTGTCAACTTCCTTTGCACTAATCCCATTTCCATCTTTTACGGGATCTCCTATTATCTGATATGTTTTCTGACCTCTCGCCTCCATCTTTGTCACCTCTGCATCTCTAAATATCAATTTTTCACCATTCATTAGTGCAATCGTCACCTCTTCTACTTCCAGTTCTTCTAGTTCAATTCCCATCTGTTCCATCATCTTTTTCATTTTCCTAGGGTTCAAACCCCCTCCGCTAAACATACCCTATCTCATGTCTTGTCAACACAAAAATATCGCGCTCGGAATTTTATTGCAATTGGCCCTCTTTTACCTTTACAGCAACGCCTCTATTAAACTCTAACATAGCATTGGCACTCATTTTTGCCCTCCCAACGGCCAATAAATGACCGTCCTCTCCCACTACCACCACTTCATCTTTTGGTCTAATATCGGGGTCCACATCTATTACAAATTTAGCAAACGCATTTTTTCCTTTTCTTACATATTCTTCTGATTCTTCTCCCACTACCACTCTGTATGCTGGAAATTCAATAGATTTTATAATTCTTTCTCCACCTTCTATCCCCAGTGACAGTCTTCCCCCTTTTGTATGGGTCGCTATGTAGTTTTCCTTCGAGTGGATTTGACGTGCCCTCCCAGTTCTTGATCTCTCTATTCTTATCTCTCCTGTAAATAAACCCTCTCCCGCTCCTTTCCCAAATTGATAATCTGCAATATCTCGAAGATCACGTAACCATTCTTCATCACTTTTTTCCTCCATGGCCTTTATCATACTCTTACAACATCATCGCATCCCTTTGGAAAAGACTATTTCCTTATGCATCATACCTATACCAGCATAAATATAGTATTGCCCTGTGTACTCATCATGACATTTCTCAATCTTACTGGTGTTTTTCCCGCAATGATAACACCATTTCACGAAGATGGTTCTATCGATTTTGACCAGTTGAAACATGATGCAAAAAGGTTGGAATCATCTGGAGTTGATGGCCTAGTCCCCACTGGATCTACAGGAGAAAGCGCAACCCTGTCTCATGATGAACACGTCGAAGTAGTAGAATGTGTGGCCAATTCTGTAAAAAGTATTCCTATTATTGCTGGAACCGGAAGTAATTCTACCAGTGAAGCAATAATTCTTTCAAGAAGGTGCGCAGATGCCGGCGCGGATGCAATACTTCTGATATCTCCTTATTATAACAAACCCGAACCAGCTGGGATGGAAGCTCACTTTCTGTCCATTGCCAATTCCGTAGATATTCCCCAACTTATCTACAATGTTCCTTCTAGAACTGGAAGAAACATTGAAGTCCACACAACGAAATCACTTGCATCTCACGACAATATCATTGGATACAAAGCAGCTAGTGGTGACATTGGATTCATTTCTCAAGTAATCGAAGCAACTAAGAATGAAGATTTCAACATTTTATCTGGGGATGATGAATTAACTCTTCCCGTCCTATGCCTTGGTGGAACTGGTGTTATCAGCGTTGCGGCAAATATAGCCCCTGAATTGACCTGCGATCTGGTGTGGTCCATCTTACCAGGGGGGCGTCATAATTTCCCCCGTGCATTGTCTCTCAACCGAAAAATGTGCCCAGTCTTTCGTGGATTGTTCATGGAATCAAATCCCATACCCATCAAAGAAGCAATGCATTTAAAATATGGATCTCCTCCTCATCTTAGGTTGCCTTTATCGAGAATTTCCGATGCTAACCGTCAAAAACTTCTTGACCTTTTGGGTAATCTATCAGAATTAGAACAAAAAATATGAATATAGTAGTAACTGGAGCAACAGGAAGAATGGGAAAATCTGTAATTGAAGAGATACTTCAAAGAGAAGATTCAACCACTATTTCTTTTGCCACTTCTCAAAAAAATAAAGACGAGCTTTCAAAACATTCCCTCCCGGTTGGATTTCCAATTGTCAATCCTATTGATTTCCCCTCCCAACTTCAAGAATTAGAACCAGATGTCATTATTGACTTAACGGTCCCCGAAGCAAGTTTATTTTTCACACGACATGCAGCAGAATTATCTATCCCTATTGTTATTGGAACCACCGGTTTCACAGATGAACAATTAACTGAGCTACGCGATCTAAGCAATAAAATTCCTATACTCTTCGAAGCCAATTTCTCTAGAGGGATCGCATCAATACACCTAGCTATTGACGCCATTTCTGGAATTCTGTCCAATTACGATGTAGAATTGACCGAAACCCATCATAATAAAAAATTAGATGCTCCCAGTGGAACTCTACTGTCAATTTTAGATACTATTAAAAAATCTCGCCCCGAGTTAGAGTCTAAACACGGCCGATCTGGTATCCAAGAACGGAAATCAACTGAAGTTGGTATTCATTCTGTTAGAGCCGGCAACATTCGCGGTTCGCACGAGGTACTTTTCGCTGGAAACGACGAAATGATCACCTTGACGCATCAAGCAGAAAGTCGAGGTGTGTACTCTTCAGGTGCAATAGATTCTGCAATCTGGCTAACTACCCAATCACCCGGATGGTATGGATTCAAAGATGTACTAGGGGTTTCAAAATGAGTCTCAAAAATAATATCTCTTCACTTTGGGATAAAAATACATCTGGAGAACTCACTTCTGAAACTTGCACAGAGGACGATCTCGCCCTACTCGACGAATTCCTCGACACTCTTGAGTCTGGATCCGTCAGAGCAGCAGAAAAAAAATCAGAAGAATGGAAAGTAAATGAATGGGTCAAACATGGGATTTTATTAAACTTTTCCCTTAGAGATAAACATCCTATCTCTTATGGTGGCATCACATATAATGATGTTTTACCCGTGGCAGATACTTCTAATTTTTCCCAACGGGGAACTAGGAATACTCCCTCTGCAACAGTTATCAGACGTGGTGCGCATATAGGTTCAAATGCAATTTTAATGAGCCCTTGTTTTGTCAACATAGGCGCATCAATTGGAGATGGGACCCTCGTCGATTCCAATGATGTCATTGGATCTTGTGCACAGATAGGTTCAAATGTGAAACTAGGGGCAAATTCAGTTATAGGTGGTGTACTCGAACCTGTAGAAAATACTCCCGTTGTGATAGAAGACAATGTATCCTTAGGGGCCGGTTGCCGTGTAACTAGTGGATTCATAATCGGAGAGGGTTCCATCGTGGCAGAAAATACTCTTCTAACTCCGAGAATACCTGTATATGATCTCGTATCTGAAGAAATCATATATGGCCATTTACCTAAAAACCGACGTGCTTTCACCAGATTTGTCCATTCAGATGTTGGAAATCATCCATTATTTGAAAATGGGGCATTTAAACCCGCGGTTGTGGCATTGGAGATTGAACAATCCACGCTAACTGCAGCAGAAAAAGAGGATCGTTTACGGAAGTGATTCTGGAATGAATGGGCATAGAACACTTTCCGATTGGTCATATGGAAAATTACTATCACTCGTAGCCGAATATGGGACTCCTCTTTATGTAATTGATTTGGATCGGATTCGAAAAAACTACCGGCGATTATCTTCTGCATTTCCAGATGCTAATATATATTATGCAGCAAAGGCCAACACCGCTGGTGCAGTACTCCAAACTCTTGGACGTATGGGTGCTGGAATCGAATGTGTCTCAGCCGGAGAACTATATCGATCCATGCGGGCAGGCATTGAACCAGCAAAATTACTATACACTGCAGTAAATCCTCCTGACCCCGATTTGGATTTCGCAGTTGATCTTTCTGATATTACCATAAACATCGGTTCCCATGATACTCTCCGCAGACTATCAGAACGAAATTATTCTGGTCGAATATGTCTCCGGATTAACACTGGATCTGGTGCGGGTCATCACAAATATGTTTCGACAGGATCTGATGCAAAATTTGGATTTTCACCTGAACAAGCCTTAGAAATACTTTCAAAATACTCCTCTTATGATTTTAATATAGTCGGAATACATGCACATGCTGGAAGTGGCATTTCTCCTCAAGAAATGGATGTTCATCAAAATCTATGTAAGACCCTCGGAGATATCTCTCGGTCTTCTCCAATCGATCTAGAATTCATTGACATTGGTGGGGGATTCGGCGTTCCCTATGGGCCCGAAGATACCCCGCTCAACCTATCTGAAGTTTCATCTAAGATTTATAACTCCCTAGGTGATACCTCTGCAAACATAGTCCTGGAACCCGGAAGATACATAGTAGCCGATGCTGGAATTCTTCTTACCACGATTAACACAATAAAATATCTCGATTCACATAATATAGTAGGTGTTGATGCTGGAATGCACACATTAATCAGACCGGCACTTTATGGTTCCTATCACGATATCAAAAATATCTCGTCGCCACATAATGATTCTTCTTTGCCCAATACCACCGTGACCGGTCCCATCTGCGAAAGCGCGGATTTATTGGGAGTTAATATAGAACTTGGAGCTTCTACACCTGGTGATATATTGGCCATTGGAAATGCGGGTGCATATGGCGAAGCGATGGAAAGTCAATACAATTCTTTCCCCCGGTCAGCAACAGTAGCAATCGATGGAGAAAACGTTGGTTTAATCCGAAAAAGAGAGACCATTGAGGATTTATGCCTATATGAAAATGAGGTGGATTGGTTCTGATACCTTTTGATAAATACCATGGGGCTGGAAATGATTTCATACTTATTCACAGGAATTTGAATTCCATCTCTGACCGCTCTGAACTAGCTATGCTCCAGTGTGACAGAGAAGATGGGATTGGTGCAGATGGGGTTCTCTTCCTGACGATAGATTCTACCACCTCTCCCGCTAGAATTACTATGGATCTACGTCAACCAGATGGGTCTATTGGATCTATGTGTGGAAATGCAGCTAGATGTGTGGGAAAATGGGCTAGTGATTTTTTGAATCTAAAAGAAATTATCATAGAAACGCCCGCAGGAGCTTTTCCGTCTAAGGTATTTGGTGAAGATATCCAAATCAAATTGAGTTCACCTTCATTCGAACCCGCCGACGTACCTATACTTTCAGATTCTCCTTTCATAGATCAAGATATACTCGGACTATCTGTCACTGCGGTCAATGCAGGTGGAGTCACACATTCTGTAGCATTCGTCGATGACATAAATGACCCAACTTTAATTAACAAAGCAATTGATATCCGCCATTCTGATATGTTTCCAGAAGGAACCAACGTTACATTTGCCCAGGAAATCCAAACAGGGTTTAAACAAAGAACTTTCGAACGTGGAGTAGAAAATGTTACTTTGGCTTGTGGCACCGGTGCCTGTGCCATTGTTTCAATTCTATACCATTCCAAACAAATCACATGTGACCAACCAATATGTGTGACTCAAGAAGGAGGAGAAGATCTTTTTGTAACCATTCAAAAAACAGGCTCCACACTTCTACGCGGTCCTGCAACCCATGAATTTTCTGGAGAGTTTTCCCCCTTATGAATACTTTTGATATAGTCTCCTTTCTCGAATCATCAGTACAAATACCATCTCATGAAGATGTCAATGAAATGAGGGATTTTCTTGTAACCACACTCTCATCTCATGGATTCAAACCTCAGGTAGATCCATTCGGAAATACAATCACAACTAGGGGCACTGGATCCCCTCACATCGTATTAAATACACATATTGATACAGTCCCTCCTCATCTTCCATTTTCCAGTGATAAAAAGGTGATTTATGGGCGAGGCGCTTGCGACGCAAAAGGCCCACTCGCGGCGTTAGTTTATGCATTTATTCATAGTACCCCGCCCGGTAAACTAACTCTGGCTATCACGCCAGACGAAGAACTCACTTCACGTGGGGCAGACGCATTAATTTTCGAGGAAAACCCCGATGCTTTCATAGTCGGAGAACCAACCGATCTAGATATTTGTAATGCTTCTAAAGGGAGGTTTGAGGCAAAGATAACAATTACTGGTGAAAACGCACACGCAGCAGAATCTCATCTATCCAAAAATGTAATTGAAGCGTGCATTTCTGTACTTTCGGCACTGAAAACTTTTGATGCCACCTCAGAACAATCTATGGAGTCTTACCTTGGTTCTCCTCTAATTACTCCTACCATCATCAAAAGTGGAGGGCTATCCAATCAGATTCCTTCTACCTGTGAAATTATTGTTGACCGGCGCAGCATCCCTCCTGAATCTGCAGAAAGTTTCCAAATGTCTCTAGAGGATCATCTTCGCAATTTTGCTCCAAATTGGGCCGATGTTACTGTATCTCTACCTGAACGAGAAACTCCTTTCTTAGGCCCCTTTTCCACACCTGAAGATACAAAATTAGTCGAATGTTTTAAACAAATAAGTGGAAAAAAAACCCGTCCATTCACCGCCGCTAGCGAAGCATCTTACTTCTCTTTGATGGCCCCTACTGTTATTTTCGGACCTGGATCTCTCAACGACTCGACCGGGGCAGTTGCACATTCCTCGCGCGAATACGTTTCCATAAGTGAAGTAAAAGAAGCTGCCCAAATTTTGACAACTCTCCTTTCAGAACTGACCTGAAAAATCAAATTTATGTTCATTTCTTCCCCTCTTAGTAAAAAAAGCTCTATTTTTATCCACTGCCATCTCTCTCTTTCGACATGAGTTATCGAAATCTTTTATTCACTAACTCTTCAATCAAAAATATTGAGTCCCTTCTCATCATTTCTAGTTTTCTCATCACAATTTGTTTATTTGGATTCGTCTCTTTACTAACCGGACCGCAAGAAGGACTTTTTAATAGAATGCCTCTCTACGTTCTCGGAACTTCAATCTCATTTGTAACTGCAATTGTTTTTTATGACGGTTTGTTAAAAACTGGTCAATCTTCGATCAAATCTGCATTCATGACTGGATTTGCAACTCTTCTCTTTTTAATTTTCTTCGGCGAAGGAATCATATATATCTTGGTTAATTCTAATGTTTCATTAACCACAAGAAATCTGCTTTATCTCCCCTCGTTGAGTCTATTCCTAACTGGAATGGGATATTGGATACTCCAACATAGATCTGATCTTTTCTCCAAATCTATCTGATTTTTTATTATCTATTTTTTGTCTGAATCTTTCATTTGTTTGGTCAAATGATCAATCTCATCAACCAATTTATCAGCCAATCCGAAATACTCCTCCGGCACTAAGCATTTCATTTCTGTTAGTATCTCTTCTTTTATTTCCAATCCTTCTATCGTACCATGCAATTCCTCTAATGATACACTCTTGCCCCTGGTTTTAGATTTTAAAATTTCATATGCGTCATGATACCCCTCTCTACGTAATATTGTTTGATATGCCTCACTTAATATCTCTACATTTTCTGATAGGACCTCTACCATTTGATCACCATCCGGTTCTATTTTAGATAGTCCATTTTTTGTTTTACAATAGCCCAACAAACAATGCGCAAAAGCAGACCCTATGTTCCTTTTCACAGTAGAACTAACTAAATCTCTTTGCAACCTAGATACGGTAACAGATTCTGCTAAAAATTTCAAGTCATTATTTGCCTTTCCTAAATTACCTTCTGCATTTTCAAAGTCAATCGGATTGACTTTATGTGGCATTGTAGAAGATCCAGTCTCTCCCTCTTCCTTGCGTAGGACAATCTGTTTGTTTGAAATATACATCCACATGTCTCTATTTAGATCTATCACTATCTGATTCGCAATTTGCATCATAGAAAACAAAATAGCTAGATCATCCCCTGGATTAATCTGCGTTGTTAGTGGTATGTGTTTAAATCCCAATTTTTCCACCACTTTTCTCGATAAACCTGGCCAATCAACCTCCGGAACGGCTACCACTTGTGCAGCATAATTTCCACTTGCTCCTGATATCTTTCCCCCTAGTTCATTCATTGCATATTCGATCATTTGCAACATATAACCCAGTCTCGATGCGTAAATTGCCATTTCTTTACCAAACGTGGTCGGAGTGGCCGGCTGACCATGAGTCAAGGATATCATAGGCCTGTCTCTAAATTCTTTGGCAAGTCCCTCGATTGCATTTTTAATCGCTAGTATGGATGGAACTAATACTTCCTCCATCGCATCACGAATGAGGATCCGATAAGCTATGTTGGTTACATCTTCACTAGTCAATCCAAAATGTATCCACTGATGCATTTTTTCAGGTGTCCTCTCCCGCAAAAAATATTCTATTGCTTTTACATCATGATTGGTGGCTTTGTACTCTCTATATCCAACCTTTTCAATATTTTTTATGATTTCTGCTCCTGCTTCATCAAAATCCACATAAATTTTTCTCAATGATTCTATTTCTTTTTCCAACAATTCCAAAGAAATATGTTCTTCTTCTGATAAAGAAATTAAATATTCTACTTCCACTTTAACACGCTCCCGCATGAGGGCAGCTTCACTCATGTATTTCCTTAGAGGAAACGTATCTTCCGCATAGCGCCCATCGATAGCAGATATCGCAAAAAGTGGGTCGTCCATAATTTCTCTTTGTCCTGCTCCGTAAAAAAGGATCCCGTCTAATTTTTCCCATACTTGTCTTCTCTTGAAGAATTATCCTATATCAAATCCTTCTCCATGGAAACAGAAACCAAAAACGGAATGAATTTCTAACATCAAGATTCCAATATAGTATGAATTCTTCTCAAGATGATTTCTCTCCCCATCTTATAATAAAAAACGATCGGCACCGTGACTTGCGATATGGAGAAAATCCTCATCAAAAAGCAGCTCTATATGTGGACCCAACTGTTAAAGAAGCAAATGTTGTAACTGCATCACAACTAAATCCTACTGCAAAAGCACTTTCTTATAATAATTATAATGATGCAGATGGGGCACTCAATCTTATCAAGGAGTTCAAAAAACCAGCTGCAGCAATAATCAAACATGCCAACCCCGCTGGATGCTCTGTCGCCAAGACCATTTCTGAAGCATACGAGAAAGCTCTTGCAACCGATCCCATGAGTGCATTCGGTGGTGTGGTAGCTCTCAACCGAGAATGCGATGCAAAAACAGCAGAAAAAATAGTATCATCTTTCAAAGAGGTCGTAGTTGCGCCTTCTTATTCTGATGAGTCACTATCTATCTTGAAAACGAAAGAAAATTTACGCATATTATCTGTTGGAGAATTAGGTTCTCCCACCGTAATTGTAATTGAAAAACCGATTGTGGGAGGTCGACTGATTCAACAAAGAGATTTGCACACTATATCCCCCGAAGATCTTGAAATAGTTACCACAATAAAACCAACTGCATCACAGATCAAGACTATGATATTTGCTTGGAAAGTAGCCAAGCATGTTAAATCAAATGCCATTGTTTTTGCCACGGGGACTGAAACCGTAGGACTTGGCATGGGCCAAGTTTCCCGTGTGGATGCAGTTAGATTGGCTTCTATTAAATCAATTGAACATGCACAAGATAAAACCCCACAAGGGGCAGTTATGGCCTCTGACGCTTTCTTCCCCTTCCCCGATGCAATAGAAAAAGCAGCAGAGGTTGGAATTTCCGCAGTAATTCAACCCGGGGGTTCTATAAATGACAGTGCTGTTATTGATGCCGCAAATGATCTTGGTATCTCAATGGCATTTACTGGTATAAGATGCTTCAAACATGACTAGTCTATTTTCAATTTCAAAACGGTGAATTCAAAAAATGGAATATATTGAAGCAATAAAATTCTTATTCGATCTACCTCGCCACAGGATTGGCCCCGGGACAAATTCCACCTCGAAGCTTTTAGATTTTCTTGGAAATCCTCATATAGGAAATAATTATATCCATATAACTGGATCCAATGGAAAGGGATCGGTTTCTAAAATGATATCTTCCATTTTGATAGAATCTGATCTCAAAGTAGGATTATATACTTCCCCTCATCTCTTTGATTTTAGAGAACGAATCGTAGTAAACAACCACAGTATCTCCCATCAATCAATCTGTGATTTCGTCGATCTCATTTCTCCCTACATAACTAACCACCAGTCTAGTTCTCCCTTGCCTACCTTTTTTGAAGTTACAACAGCACTAGCATTTTGGCACTTTTCAAACGAAGATGTTGATGTCGCTGTAATCGAAGTTGGAATCGGGGGTCAACACGATGCGACTAACGTCATCGATCCCATTTCAAGTGCTGTAACTAATGTTTCTCTCGAACACACTGAAATACTAGGAGATACTGTGGAAGAAATAGCACGGGACAAATGTGCAATAGCTTCTACAACATCACCATTAGTCACTGCAGCAACAGGGGAGGCACTTTCTGAAATAAAACGTAGAGTGGATGATATTTTATTTGTTGGAGAATCTGGCGATTTTCAAATCAAATATGAGGGAAGTTCTCATTCTGAAGCCTCCATTGAGATCGAGACACAAAATTGGACGTTAAATACACAAATAGGACTTATAGGGCCCCATCAAGGAATAAACGCGGGTGTGGCAGCAGCAATTTGTCACCAATCATTCGGTACAAAACCACATGATATTTCCAGAGGTCTCCAAAATTGCTATTGGCCAGGCCGATTTGAAATCTTCGGCGAAAACCCTCTTATAATTTTAGACGGTGCCCACAATCCCGCCGGATGCACGGAACTTAGTAATGCCCTCTCTGATTTTGACTACAACGACCTTTTCATAGTTTTCGGAGCTCTCAGTGACAAAAATCATAAAGGAATGATCTCCAATTTGCCATTTTCTAAAAAAGTATTCTTGGCCAAACCTAATATTTCACGTGCGGCAAAGATATCTTCTATTAAAAATCTATTTGTCGATAATGGATCTGAAGTATTTACTGCTCCCTCTATTGATGTGGCATTGGATCGAGCCATCTCTGCTTCTACTAACTCGGATTGTATACTCGTAACTGGATCATTATATACAATACGAGAAGCACGCCAAAGGTGGGCAAATTATGTGATAAAACAAACTTCCCATCTCCCTGCCCCTCTCTATACTCTGAAAACCAAAACCCATCCTGTATACGCTAGACAAATCCAAAACGAATTCCTACAAATTGGAGGCCTCTCCGAAATATCTCATTTCGACGAGAACGAAGAAGAATTAACTGATATTATTCTATCTGGAAAACCCTCTCAATTTGAGTCTTTACTTGACATACTTAATGATGGAAATTTCCCATTTCCTAGTCTTGTATCTCAATTTTATCCTGCGATCAATCCTCAAAAACTCCCATCATTTTCTCACGAATTCCCTTGGGATTCTAGTATCTCTCTAATGGGCATCTTGAACCTCACCCCTGATAGTTTCTATGATGGTGGGACTTACGATACGACAAATAGCGCAATGAACCATGCAATTGATATGATTGAATCTGGTGTAGATATTATTGACATAGGGGGAGAAAGTACTAGGCCCGGAGCAACCCCCATCTCCGATAAAATGGAATTAGATAGAATTCTGCCCACTATCCACGAGCTGTCCAATCTAGATGTCCTCTTCTCCATTGACACTAGAAAAGCAACAGTAGCAGAAGCTGCTATAAATGCAGGTGCAGATTTGATCAACGACGTTTCTGGCCTTTCAGATCCAAAAATGCGTTTTGTAGCGGCCGATTTTGATGTACCTATTGTCTTAACACATAGTGTCAATACACCAGTTGATCCCACTTGTACCGTGCCTTACAACGATGTTGTTGAAGATGTCATCTCTCAACTTTCCGCCCTCGTTATGCGCGCTGAGAATGCGGGTTTAACCCGTTCTAAAATCATTATTGACCCAGGGATAGGTTTTGGAAAAACACCATCGCAAAATTTTGAATTAATCCGAAGATTAGATGAATTCAAAACCCTGGAGTGTCCAATTCTTGTAGGGCATTCGCATAAATCTCTCTTTTCTTTCCTCAATCTCGATCAAGACCAGCGTTTACCTGCGACCATTGCAACCACTGCTATGGCAGCATGTAAAGGTGCTAACATCATCCGTGTCCATGATATTTCCCCAAACCTCGATGCCATTCGAATTGCAGAGAAACTTACAGAACTCCCCCATCTAGTTCATTTCTAACCAATGTCCTTCTTTCTTGTTTCCTCCCGTTCTCAATGAGATCGATATACCTCTCCAAAAACATTTTTTCCCCGTAATCAAAATAACCTTCTTCAATTTCTTTCTTAGGCATTTTTGCTGCATCTTTGATAACTTGATGTAATACATCTCCATCTGTTATTCTAAACCCTCTGTTTCTGGGCCTTATGAATTCATGGGCACTCGATGATTTATGGTATTCGGCAATCCCCACGCAACCGCAAGCAAGAGCCAACAAAAAATCCTTGGGAAATCCACTCTTCAAAGCTGTATGCACACAAACATGTGCTCCTTTAAAAATTGCTATTTTTCTTTCTATGGGGACTTCTCCTAAGAACTCTACTCGTCGAGAAATTCTTAGATCTCTTACTTGCCTTTCATACATTTCTTTCATCTCCCCATCTCCTATTATTGCAGCCTTCCATTTCACGCCCCGAAGTTCAGCCAAGGCTAGTAATAAACTCTGCAAATTAGAATCTTTATCTAATCTTCTAGAATAGACAATATCTGCCACAATTTCAGGCTTTTCACCTTTTACAAGCCCAATATCAATGGGATTCGGTATTTTTTCAATCAACTCAATTTCTCCCCCTGATTCTACCACACTCGTTTGAATTAGTTCGGATGCTACTACTATCTGATCTGCCAAACCAAGAACAAATTTGGATTTTCTTTTATCTTTCTCCCCAGTGTCTATTTCTTTGTGAAAATCAAGTACCAATGGCTTTCTTAAAAGTAAACTTGTCAATTTAGCCCCGATCACTACTGCCCGTTCTGACCCCTCTGAAATTATAATGTCTGGATTATAATCTCTGATTTTAGATGGTAATTGTCCTGCAAATCTCCATTCTATATCTTCTGGATCTTCCGAAACGGCATAATATCTTATTCCTTTTACTATTGTCTCCCTATCTTTTCCTTCCCACCATTTAAGACAGTAAAAACTAACTGCATGCCCTTTTAGTGCAAGCAACTCTGCCAAAATGTGCAACCTTTTTGCAGCATTTTCATTTTCTTTGTGGATCGTTCGCCGCTCTATAATTGCGACTCGCATATATGCTCATTGAAGACCGAACTCAAAAATAACCATGTCGATCCGTCTTCTGTATTAAATAACTCCAGTTTCCTTGGCTACTTTTTCTGCTTCTTTTTTACCTATTCCACTTCCCAATATGGTGTGCCTATCTCTGATTTTATGTGCATTAGATAGTGCATCAATGATGCTTTCATTTGAAACATCCAATCCATTTGCATCGGTTGGACATTCTAATTTTTCCAACGTATCTCTTATTTTACCCCATTTCCCAGATGGACCTGAATGGAGATATTCCATCAATATGGTTCCCACACCAACTTGGTGGCCGTGAAGCCGCTCCCCGGGCTCTATGCGATTCAATTGATGACTAAACAAATGTTCACCCCCACTCGCAGGATGCGAACTACCCGCAATACTCATGGCAACACCCGATGAGACGAGAGCTTTCACCACCATGAAAACTGACTTTTCTGATTTCTCTAAAATCAAATCTACATTTTGAATAAGCATTTCAGCAGTCATTTCGGATAATGCAGACGCATACTCCGAATACTCCGTTTCCCCCTTGATTTTAGCCAATTTCCAGTCTTTCACTGCCGTAAAATTAGATATTATGTCTGCACATCCTGCACTGGTTAATTTCCAAGGAGATTTTGCTATGATCTTTGTATCTGCTATGATGGAAATTGGAGGCTTTGCAGCAATACTATGTTGAATTTTACCATCCGGTATCGACGCCCTACTACTCGCAATCCCATCGTGACTAGCCACGGTGGGAATTGAAATAAATTCTTTTCGAAGCTCAACACTAGCTATTTTTGCAATATCTATTGGTTTCCCCCCGCCCACTCCTATAACGAATCCAAAATTCTCTTTTTTTAATTCCTTCATCACCCGATCCACTTCTTTCATCCCTTCTGATTTTACCACAATAATCTCGGAATTATGCCCTCCGTTTTCCAATTCTTTCACTATGTCTATTCCTGCAACCTTCTTGGGAGTTTTAGTAGTAATAACTAATGGATTTTTTGGCAATCTGAGTTCTTCTACTATCTGGTTTATGTCGGATAAATTATTTTCTCCCAAAGAAACTATCCGAGGGAGCTGCTTCCAGGTAGACTTATTCATCATATCGATATTTTATATCCACTTTAATTGTATCACTCAACTATTTACCTGTTTATCCTACTTCCTCTCACGCAACATCTGCTACAGCTAATGGGAGTGTCTTCCTAACATCTGCTTCTGGCCATTTCACAATAGCTTCTAAGTAAGCTTCTGGCATGATCTTAACAAATGCTCTCCGTTCTTCTTCCCAATTTTCTAATATTCTATTTGCTATTTTTGATTCTGTATATGCTATGTGATTCTGCAACATACGCTGTATCATTTTTTCGTCTGATTCTTCTAGCACTACTGATACATCACATATTTCGGAATTACAATACTTATCTATTCGCGCATCTGGATCGTAGACGTAAGCAATTCCCCCTGACATTCCCGCAGCAAAATTTTTCCCAGTTTTTCCTAGTACTACTACCACTCCACCTGTCATATATTCACACCCATGATCTCCTACCCCTTCTACAACTGCCTTTGCACCAGAATTTCTCACGGCAAATCTTTCCCCGGCAAGACCATTAGCATATAATTCTCCACCTGTTGCACCATATAAACAAACATTCCCTATTATTGTATTCTCCCCTGCAACAAATCCTGCATTTTTGGGAGTTTTAACCGCTATTTTTCCTCCTGATAGTCCCTTTCCAACATAATCATTCCCCACACCTTCCATAATAATGGTCACTCCCCGGACTAGAAACGCACCGAGACTCTGACCTGCAGCACCCTTTGCATTGATGACTATTGTATCTTCTGGAAGTCCTTCTTCTCCATGAGTATTCGAAATTTTATTTGATAAAATGGTACCAAACGCTCGATCAATAGTTTTTAGATTCAAACCTGCTATCTCTATTGAATCTTTTTGTTCTATTGCATCTTTATTCCTTTCTATGATTTTCCAATCAATCGATTTTTCTATCCCATGATTTTGTTGACGTGTCTTGTACCTTTCTGTTCCTTTTATTATGGCTGTCAATGGCGATAAATCAAGAGTACCTGCTTTGAAACCCGTCTCTATCTCTAATTGGTACAACATATTTGCCCTCCCTATCATCTCCTCCATTTTTCTAATTCCAAGAGAAGCCATGATCTCGCGCAAATCCTGTGCAATAAATTTCATATAATTCATAACATGCTCCGGTTCCCCTTTAAAACGATCGCGAAGTTTTGGATCTTGTGTAGCAACTCCAACTGGGCATGTATTATTATGGCATTGACGGGCCATCACACACCCTCCTGCAACAAGACCTCCTGTTCCAAATATGTATTCTTCGGCACCTAACATGGCTGCTATTGCAACGTCCCTTCCAGTTTTCAATCCGCCATCTACTGCAAGTCTCACCCTAGATCTCAAACCCGTGGCACAAAGCATCTGGTTGGCTTCTGATAATCCCAACTCCCATGGGGAACCTGCATGTTTTATCGATGTCATTGGACTCGCCCCTGTCCCTCCCGAATGCCCAGAAATATGTATTACATCTGCATTGGCTTTTGCAACACCAGACGCTATCTGGCCTATCCCTGCCTCGGCAACCAATTTAACATTTATATCTGCCTTTGGATTTGCACATTTCAAATCATATATCAATTGCTTTAGATCTTCAATAGAGTATATGTCATGTTGAGGGGGCGGGGAAATCAATCCAACGCCCGGAACCGATCGACGAACTCTTGCAATCATCTCATTTACTTTGTGACCTGGCAATTGTCCCCCTTCTCCTGGTTTAGACCCCTGTGCCATTTTTATTTGCAATTCACTTGCAGAAGACAAATAATAGGACGTCACCCCGAATCTCCCCGAAGCCACCTGTTTTACAGAACATCCTTTTTCAGTACCAAAACGTTCTACTGGCTCCCCTCCTTCTCCTGTATTCGCCTTTCCTCCTATTCGATTCATACCTATCGCTGTATTTTCATGAGCCTCTTGTGATAAACTACCGAGAGACATAGCAGCAGAAGAAAATCTTTTTACAATCGCTTCCACTGGTTCAACTTCTTCAATCAAAACAGGATTTCTTTCAGATTTAAATTCTAAAAGACCTCTCAATGTCTGAAAATTCCCATTTTGTTCATTAATCATTTCCGCGAATTCTTGATATTTAGAATAATCATCATTCCTCACTGCCTGCTGCAAACTAAGAACTGTTTTTGGATTCCATTGATGATGAATCCCGGTCGTCCTGAATTCAAATTCCCCTTGTCTTTCTAGATCTGAATCACTTTCAAATCCTGCCTGGTGCCTCTCCATTATCTGCTCCTCAATTTGCTTCAATCCAATACCTTCGATTCTATTGGCTGTACCTTCAAAATGCTCTTCTATTAATTCTGAGCTCAATCCAATCGATTCAAAAGTTTGGGCACCTTTGTAACTTTCCATAGTGGAAATACCTATCTTTGACATAACTTTGAGGAGCCCTTCTTCCACAGCTTTAATATATGCTGCAATTGCCTCCTCGACTCCACAATTTTCCGATCCAGTTACTATGTCTTCTATCGTTTGATAAGCCAAATATGGATTAATTGCCCCTGCCCCGTGCCCCATCAATGTGGCCATTTGATGAACAGTCCTGGGATCTCCTGACTCTACTACAATTCCCACACGTGTGCGCAAACCCCTTCGAACTAAATATTGATGCACACTACTTACGGCCAGTAAACTTGGTATGGCGACCCTATTTTTGTTTAAATTCTTATCAGTGAGTATGATAATCTCTGCCCCCAAATCTACTTTCTTTTCACATTCTTGTCTAAGCTTCTCAATTGCATTGCCCAAATCCAAACCATCATATGTAATTTCAATAATTTCCACTTTCATCTCACTTTTCATCTGCTTGATACTTTGCAATTCTTGATCTGTCAGTATGGGACTCGAGATAACAAGTTGCTTTGCATGCATTTCCGATTCATTCAATATGTTCCTTTTACATCCTATTCTAGTCTCTAGACTAAAAACCAAATTTTCTCTTATATTATCTACTGGAGGATTTGTAACCTGGGCAAAAAGTTGCCTAAAATAACTAGATAATGGTCGATTAAATTCAGACAAAATAGCTAATGGTGTATCATCTCCCATCGATCCAACCGGATCTTTACCTGTTTCAAGCATAGGTTTAATTAATCTATCTAGTTCATCATATGTATACCCAAATGCGGCCTGGTATTTTCGCAAATCCTTCACACTCTCCCCCGGTTTGAACTCCTTCGTTTCTATCAATTCTTCCAACCTAATTTGATTTGAATCAACCCATTTTTTATATTTTGAATCTGAGAATTCTTTCAATATTTCCTCCTCAGAATATACTCCTCTCCCTGGCTCTGCCAAAAACAATTGCCCCGGTCCCAAACGGCCTCTCTTAGTTACTTCCTCTGGAGGTATCTCTAAAACACCTGCCTCACTTGCTAGTATGAGCAAGTCATCCGAAGTTATATCATATCTACAAGGCCTCAACCCGTTTCTATCAAGAATGGCCCCTATTCGTTCACCATCTGTCGCAATAACTAGTGAAGGGCCATCCCATGGTTCCACCAATGAAGCATGAAATTTATACCAGTCTCTTTTGTCCCCCTCTACTAAATTGGCATCAGATTGCCATGCATCCGGGATCAACATCCTCAAAGCATGAGGCAAGCTTCTACCTGTGGCCAATAATAATTCTAGAACATTATCCAATGAGGCACTATCCGACTGTCTTTTATCTGCAATTATCGGCTTTAACATTTCCACCCGTTCTCCGAATTCTGAATGTTCTAAATCAGATTCTCTGGCATTCATCCAATTTATGTTCCCCCTTATCGTGTTGAACTCTCCATTATGAATCAATCTGCGATATGGATGAGCCAAATTCCACGACCCACTAGTATTAGTTGAAAATCTGATATGCACTAGAGCAAAACTTGTTTTTACTCTTTCATCTTTAAGATCTTTATAATACTTGTTCACTTGATCTCCTCTAAGTAATCCTTTATACACAATCACCCTTCGATCGAGGGAACAAATCCAAAAACTAGCTTTCCCTTCAATCTCCAAATTTTTCACTTCTTTCTCAATTGATCTCCGAACAACGTACAATTTCCTATCAAACTCCTCGTCTGTATCTCCCTCACCTACTACAAACGGTTGGAATATGGCCGGTTCAGAATCTCGAACCGATTGTGGAATAATCCGATTATCCGTTGGCACTCCTCTCCAATATTTGACTTCTAGCCCCTGTTCTAATAATTTTTGCTCAATTAAATTTTTTATCTCTATAGTTTCTTTCCCATCTTGCGGGGAAAACACCAACCCAGTTCCATATTGGTCTGGAAGATCAACAGGGATCACTTCTCTAAAGAATTCATCGGGCATTTGTAACATAATACCTGACCCATCACCTGCTTCTTCTTCTATTCCAATAGCACCCCTGTGTATCATATTCTCCAACATTTCTATTCCTTTTTCCACTATCGAGTGTTTCCTATCACCCTTCAAATCCATAATGGCCCCCACGCCACAGCTGGATCTCTCTCCTTTCGGATCTACTAATAAACGAGGCTGATAGCTATCAGCCCGGTTGTCATTCATATCCCCCTAGTATCTATTCTTGTATATAGTTTTATTCCTATAATTATATATGTATATATGTATCAAATTAACACATATATATGCATTATATCATTTTAAATAAATTAATATTTTTTAGCAAAATAAACAATTTCTTTTGCTACCCCCCCGCAAACAGCACATTCTTCTCCTTTCTCCATTTCGCCTTCAGTTTTCGGAGGGATCATAACAATGCTAGCTGAAATTTTCTCTTTCACCCGTTCGTCACACGTTTCCGCTCCACACCATGGAGCTTTGGCATACCCACCATTTGTAGTTAATTTTTCGATAAGCTCTTCTTCATTTTTCACTTCGTGAATTTTACCCTGCAGATTTTCCAAGGCACGTTGGTATAGTTTGTCGTATATTTTCTCAAGATGTTCTCCAATGGTTTGTCCAATGCCGTTCACTTCTATTAAATGGCGTTCTCCATCTGGTCTATGCACTAAAGTTGCTGTTTTATTTTTTACTTCTTTTGGACCGATTTCTATTCTTATCGGAACGCCTTTCAATTCCCATTCATTAAACTTGAATCCTGGATTTTTCCCATCCCTGTCATCTAATCTCACCCTGTATTCTGATAGATTCTCCTGGATATCTCTCGCATATCGCATCACCTCTTGTTTCGTATCGCTTCTCCATATGGGTACAATAACTATCTGTTCTGGAGCAACTGTGGGTGGGAGAACCAATCCCTGGTCATCAGAATGTGTCATTATGAGTGCACCTATGGCTCTCCAAGAAAGTCCCCAAGATGTAGTGTGTGCAATTTGGTTTTCTTCATTTTCATCTACATATTCTATCTCAAATGCCTCTGAAAAAGTTGTCCCGAGATAGTGACTCGTCCCTCCTTGCACTGATTTTCCATCTGGCATCAAAGCTTCAACTGTACTGGTCGTTTCTGCCCCTGGGAATTTATCGTGTTCTGGCTTTTCACCTTTTAAAACAGGAATTGCCAATATTTCTTGATACAAACGCTCATATTGATCTAAACGTTGCATGGTTTCTTCCCAGGCGTCCTCTTTATTCTTATGTACTGTATGTCCCTCTTGCCAAAGAAATTCTTTCGTTCTAAAGAAGGGTTTGGTCTCCGTTGCTTCCCATCTAACTACTGAACACCATTGATTCAATCTCAAAGGTAGGTCTCTGTGACTTCTTACCCAACGCGACATAAATGGGGCAATAATGGACTCTGATGTGGGTCTTACTGCAAGTTTTTCGCCTAGTTCTTGTTCACCACCATGGGTCACCCATGCCACTTCTGGATCAAAACCTTCAATAATCTCCTTTTCACGTTCGAGGTATTTTTCTGGAATTAGCACTGGAAAATATGCATTTTCCACCCCCGTTTCCCGGAACCAAGAATCCAAATAAAAACGAATTGATTCCCACAGCGCAATTCCTCTCGGGCGTACAATAATGAAACCCCCTACTGGGGAATAATCAGCAATTTCTGATTTTTTGACGACCTCTGCATACCAATCCCCTGGATTTTCATCTTTGGAGTTTACAATCCCAAGCTCTTGTTCGCCTCTCATGCGAATACTTTCCACTCGATAAAAGTAACCCTTTCCGTTTTTCTATTCTTTTCCGTTGAAAAAGTTTTTATAATTTCCCGCTTTACTTGTACCAGCGGATTTTACCCATCTACTAAGTTGGGTAATATTCTATCTCAGAACTAATGTGTTAGAATTGTACAATAACTCAGTGGTTCTGCCCCTCAAAGGGGATTTAGACAACTGAACACTAGTCATAATAGTCTTTAGGAATCTAAATCCTCTCCAAAAATTCATCATAATGAGTGAAGTAGATCAAAAACTAGAATCAATCCATGAAAAAATTCTTGAGATATTACCCAAAAATCTCTCCATTTCTTCAGTTAACTATGAAGGCCCCGAGCTAGTCCTTTATACTACCGATACAAAAAAGTTCGCCGAAAATGGAGATATAATACGAACTCTAGCTAGTAATTTGCAAAAAAGAATTACCATTCGCCCCGATTTAGATTCCCTCCTTCCTCCTGAAAAAACAAAAGAGATTATTTCAAAAATCATTCCAGAAGAAGCCAATGTGACTAATCTGGATTTCCATGAAGATACTGGGGAGGTCTTAATTGAAGCAACAAGACCCGGGATGGTTATCGGTAGACATGGATCTACCATGCGTGAAATAACGCAACAAGTTGGATGGACACCAGATGTAGTCCGGGCACCCCCTATTGACTCGGCCGTCGTTTCAAACGTTAGAAATTTCCTAAAACAACAGAGAAAAGAAAGAAGAGTCATTTTAGAACGAATAGGTCGCCATATTCATCGACCAAAAAAGTCTTCTGATAAGTGGGTTCGATTAACAACCTTGGGATGCTGTCAGGAAGTTGGACGGGCTAGCTTTTTACTCTCCACTCCTGAGACTCGGATTTTAATCGATTGTGGTGACAAACCAGGATCAGAAGACGAATTTCCCTATCTTCATGTATCAGAAGCACTTGGGGCTGGGGCAAACTCTATAGATGCGGTAGTACTCACACACGCACACCTTGACCATTCCGCTTTCATACCTCTCCTCTTCCGTTACGGATACGATGGCCCCATTTACGCAACAGAACCTACTCGGGACCTTATGGGGCTACTCACTCTAGACTATCTAGACGTAGCAGCTCAAGAAAGCAGGTCTCCTCCTTACACTTCCGAGATGATTAGGGAGGCAATAAAACACACAATTCCAATTCCCTATGGGAGTGTTACTGACATAGCCCCCGACGTGAAGGTGACCTTACATAATGCTGGACATATTTTGGGATCATCTCTTGCACATTTCCATATCGGCGACGGTTTATACAATATTTGCTTTTCGGGAGACATTCACTATCGAGGCACTCGTTTATTCAATGGGGCAGTGACCGATTTCCCACGAGTAGAGACTCTGATACTTGAATCAACTTATGGGGGTAGAAATGATTTCCAGACTGATCAAAAACAGGCAGAAGAAAATCTCATCCAAATAGTCAAAAATACTACGGAAAACGGAGGAAAGATTCTCATCCCTGCCTTTGCTGTTGGAAGATCTCAAGAAATCATGCTGGTATTTGAGGAGGCCATGAGGGAAGGTAAACTTCCAGTCATACCCGTCTACCTCGATGGCATGATTCGGGAAGCAACTGCAATACATGCAGCCTATCCTGAATACCTTCGAGACGACCTCCGAAAAAGAATCCTCTACGACGACGAAAACCCATTCCTTGCCCCGCAATTTCATCACATAGAACGTGGAGAAGAACAACGCCAACAAATACTAGATGAAGGCCCTTGTATCATCATATCAACAAGTGGAATGATAACTGGTGGTCCAATTATGTCTTGGTTGGGCCATTTGGGTGACAATCCAAAAAATACTCTCATCTTTGTTGGATATCAGGCACACGGAACGCTAGGGCGCCGGATTCAATCTGGCTGGGGGGAGGTCCCTATTCCTGGGTCTGGAGGTCGGACGAAAACACTCAAATTAAAATTCAATGTTGAAACAGTTGATGGATTCTCTGGACATGCTGACCGCCAAGGACTTTTAGATTTTGTAAAATCTATGCACCCCCGTCCAGAAAAAATACTTTGTGTCCATGGAGATGAGCGATCAACTAGGGATTTATCTTCTGCTCTTTATCGCCAGTTCAAAATCAGAACATTCGCACCAAAAAATCTCGAAACCTTCCGATTCGTATAATATTTATCTACTTTGCATTCTATCTATGCCTTTCCCCATTTTCCTCTAAAATAAGTCAAGACTTCTGCCTCCGGACGTAAAACTTCCCCGCCGTTAACCTCACCTATGTATATTGTGTGATCTCCTTCTTTCACAACATCATAAAGTGAACAATCTAAGTATGCAATCGAACTCGAGAAATGCAATGACCCCGTTGATAATGTCTCTATGTTCTTCGATTCAAAAGGATCTTGTTCCATCTCTCCCATATTGGCAAAATATTCTCCAACCCATCTTTGATCTTCTGCAAGTATGTTGATACAATAACTATCATTCATTCCTTCATTTAATCTCCTGTGTGCCTCCGAACCATGATCAAGACAAATGGATACTAATGTAGGCTCTAGTGACACACTAGTAAATGAATTAACAGTGATCCCATGTGGTGGATCTCCTGGCAATGTAACTACCGTTACGCCAGCGATGAAATTTCCCATGATTCCACGAAAATTTTTTACAGTCATGTTATTTCTCTTATTTTCCACAGATTATATGTTCTCTTATCTTCTTCAAACATTCATCTAGTAAACATAAAGCCAAGTCGATTCTAAACCTAACCTGTGTCTAAAAATCATACTGCCTCCTCTGAGGAGCTCTTACTTCGTGGATATGCTGGTAGGATTTCTCTCTTATTAGCATTTGGATGGCTTATGATAATGTCTGGAAGGTCCCTCCTTCCTGCCCTTCTCCCTCTCATTTCTATAGATCTCTCTCTGACCCCTGACAAAGCGGGATTTGCCCTAACTGTAGTTTGGCTATTCTATTCTTTAGCCCAATATCCTGGAGGGACTTTTTCCGATCAACTATCTCGAAAAACCATTTTAGTAGTAAGTCTCTCCATGATGGTTCTCGGACTCCTTCTTTTGACTCAGACAAAATCCTATTTCCAATTCATAGCCGCAGGGGCTCTACTTGGAATAGGCGCAGGAGGATATTTCTGCCCTACACGGGCTCTTCTTTCTGATTTTTATTCTAAAAAACGTGGCCAAGCATTCGGAATTCAAGTCGCTTCTGGGAGAACCGGAAGTGCCATTGCAGCCCTTTTCGGAGGGGTTGCCCTCGGAGGGTTGGCAATTCTTGGAGGGCCTTTTTGGAGGGAGGCATTTTTCCCCGTTATATTCTTATTATCGTGTGTAATCTTTCTATTACATAAATGGAGTAAAGAACCTTATAAATTTAACAGAGTCCGCATAGATCTTGGAAGTACTAGTTCCCGTGTATTCCGTGATAAAAAAGTTAGATTAATTCTGCTCGCTTATATTTTCTTTGCTTTACCTACTCAAGCATTTTCATCTTTTCTTCCCACTTTCTTGCTACTCGAACGTGATTTTTCCACTACTCTCACAAGCATGGGATTTGCAACACTATTCCTCGTTGGGGTGCCTTCTACATTGATTGGTGGATTCATAGGGGATAGGTTTTCAAGAATGTATGTCACAATGGCAGCACTCTTCATTGGGGCGATAGGTCTAGTCATAGTTCTTCTTTCAACTTCCCCTGTATCGGTCATCCTTGGAATCATTGTCTATGCACTTGGCACTTGGGCATTTCCTCCTGTAATGCAATCTTATCTTTTTGAACTCTTCCCAGAAAATACTGTAGGAGGGGATTTCGGTGCACTCAAAACAATCTATACTGGGGTTGGTAGCTTCGGATCCACTTATGTCGGTATAGTCGCGGTATATTCTGGTAGTTATGGAGTGGCATTCATCGGGCTCATAGTCGCATTACTCTTGGGATCTGGAATCTTATTTTCCATTAATCGTTCAAACATCTAGCTTCTCCACCCCGTTGTCGTTTCCAACAATTGAACCAATATACGTGCAGTTGCCCCCCATATTACTTCATCCTCCATATAAAAATATGGTAATAATATAGTTTCATTACTATTTGTGTGTTCTTTCCATTCGAAGTTACTCACCGAAGTCAAATCCTCAACAGAATACCTCATGATCTTTGCAACTTCTTTTTTATTTCTAGTATAACTCCTATCGGGTATCTCCACGATAAACGGCGTTATTGTATATTTCGTAATTGTGCTACATTCATCTAGTTCGCCAATGAATTTCATCTCGTTAAATTCTATACCTATCTCTTCCATTGCCTCTCGAATCGCAGTCCTTTTCAATACCTTGTCTTCTTGTTCATATCTCCCTCCTGGGAAACTCATCTGGCCCGCATGTTCATCGAGCCAAGTAGTCCTCTTTGTAAACAATATCTCTTCTCCATCCTCCCCCAAAATCAATGGAACAATAACTGCTGCTCTTGAATTTCCCTCTACATACATTTTCTTCGATCCTCGTTGATTTATCCCCTCGAAATTCATATCTCTAAACTATTCTTTCTTCTTTCTCATATTATCTAAGACCTCTTCCAATTCACAACGAACATCCTCTACATCAATTTCATTCCACATCTCTAGATCATAGCACACATCCAATAATTGCTCCACTTCCCCCTTGTCCATCTTGTGAATTTCCTTCTCAATTTCTCTGCTTATTTTGTCCTTAACATCCCTTCCAATTCGCATCTTATCGATCTCTCTTTTATCTACCCTAATCAGATGAGGTAAGTCTTCTCCGCCATCTGGAAGATCTGGTAGGGCAGCTGGTCCCACAACAAGTAATTCTTGCTCTTCAATTTCTACAAGATAATATTTTTCAATTGCCTCATCAATCTGCATATTTAGCCTTTCTGTATGTAATATATCTCCTTTTCTGGCACTAATATCTTCAAACCCTTGTATTAGTTCCTCTCTGGTCAACCCACCGAACAAATCCACTGCCCCTGCAAGTTGATCTAGTGTTGGATCCATTTTCTAACCCTTTTAATTTATAATTAAATCCATATCTTCCACACAGACATCCTCTACATCCTCTCCCCGGATACCAAGCTCATCCCACGATTTTATTCTTGTATCCTCCCCCGAACTTTGAATGCTCTTGGCATACTCTCCAATTTGCTCAAGCTCCTCTTGAATGTCGTATGTAAGATCATTATACAATGCATCTAATTCATATTCTCGAATGAATTTATTTGCCATAGATTCATATTCTCTACGTACCACATCATATTTCACTTCTACCCCTTCTCTGTGCAATATCCCGAATAAAGCTCCTCCTACTTCTCGACTCATTTCAACCAACCCATTCGGGCCGTTCACCCCCCGATGAAAGTGTTCGTATACTCCAAGATCAACTTGTGCGGTAGCTTCAAAACCCGCAAAATTAAATGCCTCTCCTAGAAGTCCCACTTCAAGACCAAAACCCGGTTCTATTCTAATCTTCTTGGCATATTCCGATCTAATCCCAAATTCTCCCGCTAACCCATATTTGAATGCATCCAAATATGTCAAAACTGAATGATCTTGAACCTCTCTGAGGGCTCTGACTAACGGAGAGTAAAATAATCTACACAAGCGGCCATACATTCTATCGCTTTCCACTCTAGCATAGTATCCTTTTACAAATCTGTGGCCTCTGACTAATGGAAATAATAATCTGAAAATATCTTCTCCAACATATGATTTTCTATCCACATCATGACATATTATGAACTCTCCATATTCACTTGCCAAACCAAGTGCAAGCCAAATATCATCTCCCTTTCCATTTCCTCTATTTGTCCCTTTGTCATCCAAAAATTCCTCCATTTGTTCCCCATTACACCAGAGTACTTCTAAATCCAAGTCGAATTTTTTCAACCATTTATACACTCTTTCCACTTCCTTTTCACCACACCGCAACGGCACGATCACTTTTCCTGGTCCGATTCTTTCTATTTCCGAAAAGGTCCATTTAGTTGCATCCAAATACAAGTCCCTCTCTGTCATTGGAACCACCAATGTTACATCCTCTACAGAGCAGTCTGGATTTCTCTCAGTCAGCTTATGAAGTGTAGTTATCTCACCAGGAACATAGTCCATAAATTGCTCTCAATTTAGGCCCATTCGACAAAAATTACTCGACTTACTATTGTACTTCCCCACTCATCGCAGTGAACAAAAGTTCTGGGAGTTCCTTACAATATTCTCGATTTTGCTTTTTCGTATTTGCATTTATTTGACCGGCACCTGCCTGTGGTTTTCCGCCCGCACTTGCTTCTGGTATCTCTGCAAGCGCAGCCTGCAATGTATCTCCCATATGTACTCTGTCATCTCTCGATCTTCCTTTAATATATGTCACAGCACCCCTCTGTGCGTATACGACAACAGCTGTGGTTCCTTCTAGTCCTAATAAATCATCAGCTGCTTGGGAGAGGGCATCGACATTAGATATCTCTCCCACATTACTTATTACAAATGGACCTCTAGCTTCTCGTTTTAAAATAGAAGATGCAATAATATCAAGTACCTCTGCATCAACCTCTGGATTCGCTATTCTATCTAGGCTATCTTCATCAATTCCCTGATAAAGATACGCACTTGCGGCAAAATCATTTTTAGACGCACCCTTGGTGAAATTTTTTGTATCTGTTAAAATACCAAATAATAAGCCCGTAGCAATATTGTTAGGGAGATTAACTTGGTTTTTCCTAGGATGTGGTATCTTGCCAGCAACCGCTCCTAGATCTGAGAAATACTCTGCAACAATTGCTGAACAAGACCCATAATCTGATCGAATGTCTGTAAACCCCACACCTCTCCCTTCACCTTCATGATGGTCTATCACCGCATAAGGTATCAGTTTTTCTGCCCCCTTAAATCCTCTTGCAATATTGTGATCTACTAGGAAAATAGCTCCTCCTGCTAAGTCTTCATCGGATTCTATTTTTTCCATTTTACTTCCCAACACTGTTTTAAATGCTCTGTTCTCTTGATGCCTTATCTCCCCTGGATATTGTATCGTTGAAGATACCCCTATTGATTCTGCTATATGTGCTATCCCTATTGCAGAAGCCATAGCATCAGGATCTGGATTGGCATGAGTCAGTATAACAATTCTTTCCAATCCTTTTAATTTCTTTTTCAAAGCCTTGCCACTAGGGCGCCTTTTTGCATATCTGCTCACCAGAAGAACCACTATTGCCCCTATTACTATTACGGAAGCCAACGCCACCCATCCTGTTATTTTCTCTATACCGCTTCCGATAGAAATTATATTTTCAATCACCGACGTCACTAAATTTATAAAAATTTCTTCAATCATGTGGGATATCTTTCCACTCCTCTCTGTTGTAAGGAGTTTATAATCAGCTTACTTATCAGTTTCATTTCTGCCACACTAGATTAAACTTTCCCCATCAAATGCATTTGCATCATATTCTATTTCCATTAAATTCAAAATCGTTGGCGCTATGCTATATAAGTTGGATCCTTCTATATCGGCCCCTGGCCTATCAATAACCAACGAAGCGTTTTCAAATGTATGCATTCCAGTTCTAGGCCCCTTTGAAAATACCTTGCCATTTTCATTAAAGCCCGCCTTTAAGTCATACCCATCGTTTGGAAGTGCAACTAAATCTGGTGCAATTTGAATTTGATCACCTTGAAAGATATCTTCTTTAATTTCAACATTTTTCATGACCCTTTCTCCTTCTGGGCTTTCTATTCTTAGTAGCATCTCTTTCAATTCCTCTCGAACTTGTACGTATTCGCCATGTTTGATTTTTCCATCAGGCTCTCTCCCTTCCAAATTTATGTAAAATCTACCCGGTATCAGTGAATATGCCTTGGATTTTGCACCCACGTCTTCTAGACTATTTTTCCTATCTTTTTTGTATTCCAACCAACCTATCTCCCGAAGCCATTCATTTGCATGGAATTCATACTTCAATTCAGTAAATCCATGGTCTGAAGCTATTATCATGGTCACGTCCTCTGGCAATATTTCTTTCAAACAACCTATGTACTCATCTAATATCTCATAAAATTCGAGAAATTCTTCAAAATATGCTCCCTTCTGTTGATAATCACTATATAGAAAATGATTCACCCTGTCTGTCGTCATAAATACTCCAAAAAACAAGTCCCAGTCATTTTTCTTAATGAGGTATTCGAACGCTTCAAAACGCTTCTTAAGTGTGGCTTTTGCGTCTTCTAAAAATGCTGATTTATCATCGTAATGACCTAATTTGGAATCAACATCAATCCTGTACTCTGTAGATATCAAATATTCTCTTAATTCTTGTGGACTAGCCGCATCTTCTACCGAAGTGGATAAAAAACCAGATACCATCCTTTGTATCTCCTTCATTGGAGGGTAAGTTACAGGGACATTCACCACAGTTGCATTCCTCCCACTTTCTGTAACCCATTCCCACAAACGTTTACCTTTAACATCATTTCCCATTGGAATGTATGTCTCATAACTTCCCATTTTTCTTTCCTGGAACCCATACACTCCCGTAGAACCTGGATTCTTCCCCGTTGTGATACTAGGCCAACAAGCACTTGATTCTGGAGGGACTATGCTATTAATCTCCCCTGAAGATCCATTCTTTGACATCTCTGTTATATTCTTGAAAGTATCTGGATTTTCTGTTATAAGTGAGTATGGGACTCCGTCAATCCCAATAAATGCAACCCTCGGTCCCTTTCTTTTATTCAGGCGATCAAATAATCCCATAATCCAATGTCCTCGTCTATATAGGTATGTCCCAACTTTGAAAAACTCTACTCTTTCAACTAAACTTTTCTGTGTATAATTTCATCCCTCTTTCAATAGCTTCAATAGCAGCTTCTCTATTCTTCCACCCTATCACATCGACATTCTTCCCTTGTTCAAGATTTTTATACGTTTTAAAGAATTCATCTATTTCATTTTGTATCTGTTTAGGTATGTCATCTATACTTTCTATATGTTCAAATCGAGGATCTCCAGTTGGAACTGCTATTATTTTGTCATCTCTCTCGCCACTATCATCCATCTCCATTAATGCCACCGGGCGCACACTAACAACACACCCTGGGAATGTGGAATCTTCAACCAATACCAAAACATCTAGTGGATCTTCATCATCATACCAAGTCCTCGGAATAAATCCATAATCTCCCGGGTAATGCACATTCGAATGCAGCACCCGATCAAGAAAAATAGCCGAAGAATCCTTTTCATATTCATATTTATTTCTGTCCCCTTTGACACATTCTACTATTGCATATATCTCTTCAGGTGGATTTTCCCCAACATCTAAGTCTTTCCATAGATTTACCATGACAATCTGATATTCAAGCAGACAAAAAGGTGTTACTGTTTCCAACGTTAACATTATCCTGTGCAATTTCCAGAATATCGCAATTCTAAAATTCCGGCTGATCTATTATCTATCCTATTCCGAAATAGAAACTACCCCTTTCCCTATTTTATTTTCAATAACTTCTACAAACATTTGCCGTTTAGCGAAATATGTCGTGTCCACTTCTCCTAATAAGTCTTCTAATTTTTTTGCCCCATCTGGAGTCCTAATGAATTCTCCTCCCTCTTTTCGGATAATTTCACTTTTCTCTTGCGGCCATGTCAATCTAGACGCAATCCTTTCAATAGGGGCCCCCTCCACGGTTCCATCAACGTCGAGCTCTATATCGATAGGATTCGATTTTTCGCCTCCCTCATTTTTAGTTTTATCCTTAGCCATGCAACTACAATTCTTCGCAAAACCATTAAATTCTTCGAGACTCATTTCGGTGTTTGCTCACTTAGGAAACCATACCAAAAATTATATTCTTCTTTTATTCTTCCCTTCTCACACTACACTTTCCTACACTACACTTTTGTTATCTGGGGCCGAACAAAACACATTATGACTAGTCTCGCCAAAGCGTACGACCTCACCGGTAAAAAAAGTAGAAAGAATCTTTACACAGGAACTGCACTTTTCGCAACTGGCGGCATTCTAGTTATTGCTGGAATTATATTCAGTACTACTAATATTCTAGTAAACTTAGAATTTGGTTATTTCGTTATACGTAGGGTATCTGGATTATTGGCAGGACTAGGATTCCCTATATTTTTGCTAGGTGTTTTTGCCGTATTGCCCGCAACAGACTACCAACGTGCATCTGCCATAGTTGGAGCTAGCATCTCAACTTTTGGCATCCTACTCTTCTGGTATGCATATCCGTATAAGTGGATAGGCGCAACAGCAAACCACATTACTCTTTTTGTTGTTATCATCTATTTTTTAGGATCTGCTGTCATCCTTTGGTCTCTCTTCACAGCTGTGGTGAATTTTAAAACTAGAAATGATCCTGGTGGAACTGTGATCTTGCAGAGAACAATAAATGGAAAAACACAACTCATTGAGGTCCCCGAATCTGCTATTAAAGTCGTTAAAAGTGGAACTCCCGAAGGCCGACAAGTAGGAACAGTTGGCGTTTTTGGAAAATTATCTCCTACTGAAATGACATCTGATGCCTCCAATGAAGACGTTGACATAGATCGTTTATAACCGTTTAGACAAAGTCCGATTCTCACTTCTGCTCTAAACCAAACTCATTTTACACTTAGACTCCAACCTCGTTTATGGCAATTTGTCAAGCATGCGGTCAAAACGATCCCATGCCGTTTTCTTGCCAACATTGCGGCGGTGTTTTTTGCAGCCTCCACCGCCTCCCCGAAAACCACAATTGTGATGGACTTAAAAATTGGAACGATCCTCGTATGATTTCTTATCAAGATATCTCTCATTCCTCAGATCTTCGTGGCATTTCAAAACCATTGAGCTATCTTTTCAATTATTCATCGAAGCTATTTGAAACTACAATCCCCTTCTTCCGCGGCAATCTGACATATTTATTCTTGGCCCTGATGTGGATTACATTGATTTTGCAATGGCTCGTAATTGTGATCTTTGGCATGAAAACACACAATCTCATCTTCACTGTTTCTACATATCATCCCGAATATGTTTGGACTTGGATTTTTTCTATATTTGCACATTCTCCTTTCTCCTTTGGGCACATCATTGTGAATAGCATTGCATTATACTTTTTTGGACCCAGTGTAGAACGATATTTGGGTACAAAACGATTCTTCAATTTGTTTATGTTCGCTGGTATCTTCGCTGCATTATCTCAAATTGGTGCAGGAATTCTGACCCTATCTCCTGCATTTGTTCTTGGAGCTAGTGGTGCTATCATGGCAGTTATGGGGTTCCTCACCGTACTCAATCCCCATCTCAAAGTATATCTTTATTTCTTCTTACCTTTGCCCCTTTGGCTATTGACAATAGGTTTTGCTATCATCTCTGTATTTCTAATTTCTGTTGGTGGAATTGGAGCTGGTGGTGTAGCTCAATTGGCACATATGACGGGATTGTTAATTGGAATCATTTATGGTGAACTTTTCAAACGAAATAAATCTTTTAATTCTCCTACTCAAAAACCATTTAGACCAAGAATTGGTTTCTAGTCTTCTTCCAATAATTTTTGTATTTCTTCATCCCTCTCCGACATCAATAATTCATAAGTTGCATCCACATCTATCTCCAATTCTACTAATTTTTTTATTTTTTCCCGATATCTTATATCATTTGAAGTGGCATTATATGCAAGAACATATTCTCTCCTTCCGTGAGTGCCCAAGACGTGTTGGATCGAGAAAATACCATCTGGAATTTTTTCCCCACACACTTTACAAGATTCATATGGGTGATCTTTAATTTGATGACGGAGAAGTCCTCCTATTGTGCCAAATCGTTTCTCACACTCTGAGATCCCACAAACCCATTCTGCCACTAGTTTACTTGCTCCTTCTTAACGCTCCCCCGAATCCAGTACTCTTATCTGATCTCCTCTAACTGTCACTGGAATTGGAACTGTTGCTTCATAAAGCTCCACAGTCACCTGGTCCTTTGATTCATCTATCCTTTGCACCTGTGCTCTTTCACCTTTGAATGGACCTGCTATTAGTTCAATTATGTCCCCTTCAGCAATCCCCTCTACATCAGATTTAGGGGTGAGGAAATGTCCAATTTCTTCAATTGAACTCTCACCTTTGATCATAGTTCTGGCATGGGGGATTTCTTCAATTATCAATCCAATGGCATCTGGCTCCTCTGCTTCAACCATCACATAACTCGTAAGTGAGTCCGGCGAAAGAATTGAGTGAATTGCAGGATGCTCTTTTCTAGCTATCATATCCGAGACTGCTTGCTCTTGACTAGCTGTAGTTTTAATGGCATATACTTTCGAAGGACTTTGTTGAATAGGGACATCTCCCTCTTCTTCCATATGCTTTCCAATTGATTCATTTTCATCTATTTGCATTTTTATCACTTAGGGATGAATTTCATTATTCCAAATATTAAAAATCCCACACTCCCTACTATGAGAATTCCTATTCCTGCAACCTTTGATATCTGCATAAATTCCTCTCTTGTTGGGACGCTAGACAATTTTATTAGGCGTAGATATGAGGCCAAATCACGTGGAACATCCATAACTTAATCTATATCCTCCTTTATTTCTACCTTTCTTATTCTTTACTCAATATAATCTATTTTTCCAATTCTACTTTCTTCTCTTTGTCTGGCCACATCCATCCTACCTGATATCTGCGGAGATTGCACCCCCGTGACTACTATCATTGTCCTTATTTTTCCTTCAAGCTCTTCATCAATCGAAGTACCCCATATAATTCTAGCATCTGGATCAATCCTTTCATAAATTTCCTCAACCACACCTTCTGCCTCTTCGATAGACATATCTGGTCCACCAGTCACGTTTATTAGCGCAGCATTTGCCGTGGAAATATCTACATCCAACATAGGTGATTTCAAAGCCTCTTTCACAGAATCTTGAGCCTTATTTTCCGAATCTGATTCTCCCAATCCTATCATTGCAACACCTCCCTTTTCCATAACTGTTCGCACATCCGCAAAATCTAGATTAACAAGTCCTGGTTTTGTGATCAATTCCGTTATTCCTTTCACCGACCTCATAAGTGCCCTGTCTGCAGCTTTAAATGCTTCTTTTACTGGCAACTTCCCTACTACTTCGAGCAACCTATCATTTGGAACAACAATTACAGTATCTGCAACATCTCTTAGCCTTTCCAAACCTGCATTTGCATTTACCCTTCTAACTTCTCCCTCCGCAGTAAATGGAGTTGTTACAATTGCAATTGTCAGCGCGCCCATGTCTCTAGCTGCTTTTGCAACCACTGGTGCAGATCCAGTACCTGTTCCTCCTCCCAACCCCGCTGTAACAAACACCATGTCCGCACCTCTCATGACTTCGAGTATTTCTTCTTTACTTTCAAGAGCAGCTTCCTCTCCTATCTGTGGTAACGATCCCGCACCTCTGCCCTTTGTTCTATTTCTCCCTATCAATATTTTCGTATCTGCTTTTATCTTTACTAAATGCTGCACATCTGTATTGGCAGCTACTAGATCTGCCCCATGGATCCCCTCCTCAGACATTCTATTAATTGTATTATTTCCCCCTCCTCCACATCCAAAAACTACAATGTTTGTTTGTAGTTCTTCCAAAACTTCGAGGAGTTGTTCGTCCGTCATTAACCCATCTCTCGATGGAACTTCCTCTACATCAAAATTTTCTTCAGCTTGTTGGATCACATCCTCTGCGGTAAATTCCATATTACCTTTACATTATCCATTCAAGCTCATTAGTGTTCCCCTTATGCTTCATTTTCAAATGCTCAATTTAATCACTTCTATATTGTTCCAAATATAGATGGATGCCATCTCTTCATTCAATGCTATAAATCTTAACTTCTTCTTCTTGGACTTCGATTGGCATTAATATTTTATCTCCAATTTCTATTGGATTCCCCGACGCCAATTCCCCAAATTTTGGCCCCGGTTCAATTCCCCATTCTTCTGCTTTAGCCGGACTAAATCCTAACTTTTTAACCACAATTTGCCCACCTTCTCTTATAACCGAATCATATTTCGTTCCTAATATATCGCAGAACACATCTAACATCTCTTCAGGTTTTTCCCCCTCCTCTATCGCCATTCTTCCGCTTATGGATTTCCCATTTTCAATGGTTTCAAACGCAATTGTATTCCTGATTACAACATCCTTTACCCTCTTCGAATCTATCACTTGAACATCTCTCAAAAGTACTTCATCTAATTCTATAATTTCTATCCGTTCTGACTTCACCTCTCCAAACCGCAATCCTTCCTCAACAGAAGAAATTAAATTTTCCATGTCTGAAACAATATCTAATCCAACTCCACTCGTTCCTCTAACCCACCTCTCACTTATGACCTCATATCCTTCATCCTTTATTGCACTTTTTAATTCCATTTTCTCTTCAACGATGATGCACTTATCCGATCCACTTTTTTCGAATATTTCTTTTATAATATCTGAATCTATGCTCTCTACCTCTTCCAAACACCAATCCGCAGCGACATGACCAATTGCCCAATCAGTTTCTCTTATGATCCTCTCAAAACGTGGCATATAATGACCCCCTCCAAAACCCACAATCACCTTTTCGCAAATTGGCTTTACCCCCTTCACACCTTTAATTGCCATGGCCACTGCCCTCGCTGCATTTGCATCCTCCCATTCTTTCTCAGAACTCCCAATCTCTACAAACATAGAGGGGATGCTAATATCCGAAGGCCCATGATGAGTGCATTCGATCCCAATTTCATATCCTGGGGGTGCATATTCTTCCAATTCAGTAATAATAGCTTTATGTATATTTGGACACGCCCTGGAAAGTTCTCTTGGATTTCCTCCAAATTTCCCCTCTCCGAAATTACCTGTATAATGTGCTGTAAGTAAAGCCCCCGTATCTCCTACGTGCCTGGAAACAAAAATAATGCATTCTGGATTTTCAAAAGCAAATTCAACATTTTCAAGCTGTATGTGCAATCCTTCAAATTCTCTTAGCTCAAATCCATCCGAAGAATAATATTTCCCTCCTCCTTCTTCATCCAATCGACTAGAATCTATTTTTTCCTCCCAATCTCCTATGTTCAATATTTCTTCCCCAATTAGAACCGAAACCGAATCAGAACGACTTACAACAATGCCTATCACATCACTTCATGGGCGTCCATCTAAATAAAATCAATCGGTGATATTCTTCTTCATTTCTTTATCTGTTAAATAAAGCAAGCCTTTAGTAATCTTTCTAATAACTCTACCTATGAGCGAATTTTTATCCCTTCCTTCTGACTTTGTAAATATTTTTACACTCATTGTTTCATTCATCGCACTTCTTATGGGTGCTGCAATATTTACTAATGGAATCGAATGGGTGGGTCACAAAACAGGTTTGTCTGAAAGTGCAACCGGGAGCATTCTAGCAGCAGTTGGAACTGCACTCCCCGAAACCATGATACCTGTCATTGCCATCTACACTGTCTGGCGAACTGGCGGGACAAGTTCTGCAGATGAGATTGGAGTTGGTGCCATTTTAGGTGCACCTTTTATGTTGGCTACTATCGCCATGTTCCTAATAGGGTGCAGTTTAATAGTTTTTAAATCTAGAAGGTCTTCCGGATTGAAATTAAAAATATATTCTCCGGCAACTCAACGAGATCTTTCCTTTTTCATTATCGCATATACTTTGGCAATAATGGCCGCACTCGTACCATGGAGGTCTCTATCGTTACTAATTGCTTTTATTTTGGTATTTCTATATTTATTTTATCTCAAACGTACCCTTTCTAGTGGAATTTCAATTGAACCAGAATCTCTCGAAGACTTACAACTCGGCGTTTTAATAGATAAAATCACAAAAACGATACCTTCACTATCTCCTAAAAGGTCTCTGGCTTCTGATCCTGCCACTGCCTTGGTCATTTTTCAAGCACTATTTGCACTTGGCATTATAATTGTAGGGGCCCATCTTTTCATCCATGCGGTAGAATGGCTTTCCACTGACGTATTGAATCTCCCAATGGCAGTAATTGCACTTCTACTCGCACCATTGGCAACTGAACTCCCTGAGAAATTTAACAGTGTAATATGGATTTCCCGTGGCAAAGATGTATTGGCTTTGGGAAATATCACCGGTGCTTTGGTATTTCAATCCACTCTTCCCGTAACACTTGGAATTGTTTTCACATCATGGAATTTATCTTTCGATTGGGGAACTGTTGGATTTTTAAATGCAATTTCTGCTGTATTCGCAATTATGGGTGCCTCTATTCTCTACGTCCGCGCTAGATACTCTCCCGATGATACACTAAGCAATCTCCCATTTTTAATCGGAGGGATCTTGTATCTTCTATTCATCATCTTATTGGTCTACCATATAGGAAACTTCGATTTAGTTGTACATAGCCACGGTTAGATCTAAAGAGAATTTATCTATCTTGAGATCTGTATCTAATCTATAATGCAGACTTTTGGCCTAATAGGAAATCCTGTAGGCCATTCACTATCTCCTGTAATGCACCAAGCCGCATATTCGCACTTGCATATGGATGCTAACTATATTACACTGGAGCCAGATATTTCCGACCTCAAAAAAATCATAACCGGTGCACCTCAAAATGGGATATCTGGATTAAATGTTACTATTCCTTTTAAACAAGATGTACTGTCTTATGTAAAACCCAATAAACTAGCAAAAAGAATCGGGGCTATTAATACAATCGACTTTTCCGAAAAAACACCAATTGGATATAACACCGACGTGGCTGGATCTCGCCGATCTTTTGAACACTATGGTGTTAATTTATCTGGAAAAAATTCTGTTGTTATTGGGGCCGGTGGCGCTGGCCGTGCAATGGCTTTCATGTTATCCGATGAAGGATCTAATGTATCCATCGTCAACCGAACCGAAAGCAAATCACGTTCTTTATCCGCGTCTGTTCCAAATTCGGCCAGCTATGGGCTGTCTGATTTAGCTGAGCTAATCCAAGACGCCGATATACTCGTAAACACAACTAGTGTCGGAATGGGGGCTGACATTTCCCTTGTACCTGCAACATCTCTCCACTCTGATCTTGTTGTGATGGACGCTGTTTATCGCCCTCTTGAAACTAGATTGATCAGGGACGCAAAAGCTTCTGGTGCACTCACTATCGATGGTGTCTGGATGCTTTTATATCAGGGGGCCGAGTCTTTTGAAATTTGGACCGGTAAAGACGCTCCTGTGGAAATAATGAATGAGGCAGTTCGATCCCAATTATAGCATTATAGTATTTTTTGTTTTCGCATATATTCGAGTAATACCTTTTACCATGGGTATCTATTGGTAATCCGTGGATACTCTTAATTCCCAAATAGAGGTGAAAACGGATCAAAACGATTATCTATCAACAGCAGAAATATCGCCCCCTTATTCTAGAATCCCCGTTGAAATCAGAGTAGTTGTTGAAGACCCGTTTGAATCTTATGTCAATTCTAAAGATGGTTCTCCAAGCTTCTTTTTAGAGACCACAGGTGCTACTTCTGGGTGGGGGTATTTTGGTATCAATCCCAGCACTTTTCTTGAAATAGATCAATCTTCTTTAAACACCTCTTCTACACTTTCGCAACTTCATGATTTAATTTCAAAAGAACGACTAATCCGTAATAAGTGCGAGGTCCCTTATCCCTGTGCGGCTGTCGGCTGGCTATCCTATGCGCTGTCACACGAAATTGAACAAATACCGATAAATCATGCCCATCCTGACCCTTTCCCTTTGGTCCAAATTGGACTTTACGATTGCATAGTTTCTTGGAAAGAACCTCGTGATGGGAAAGCAACCTTGAGAATTACTTCCTGTCCTCCTGTTGAAGATCCAGAAAAAACTTTTGAAATGGCATTAAAACAAGCATCAGATATGGCCCATGCACTACAAACTCCATCTCTCACTTCTCTTAATCCTCCGGTCCCCACTCAGATTGCAAATTTCCAGAGCAGTTGTGGGCGTGATAATTTTTACGAACGTGTCAGAAAAATAAAGAATCACATAACTGAGGGTGATACTTTCCAAGTTAACACCGCCCACCACCTCTCTACACGTTCAAATATCTCCCCAGATTTTCTTTTTCGAGTACTCCGAGAGATAAATCCTGCTCCCTATTCTGCTCTATTGGAATTCCCTGATATTGATCTAATTGGAGTGAGTCCTGAACTACTCTTCCGACTAGAAAACAATTTAATCACTGCAGAACCCATAGCTGGGACGCGGCCAAGGGGCTCAACTCCCTCTGAAGATTCAAACTTCGAAAAAGAACTTCTCCAAAACCCCAAAGAATTGGCAGAACATGCCATGCTCGTCGATCTATGTCGAAACGACATTGGAAAAGTCGCTAAACATGGCACTGTTGCTATAGATGAATATTGTAGGGTCGATAGATACTCTGCTGTAATGCATCTAGTTTCTACAGTACAAGGGCATTTGCAACCCAACAAGACCGTATTTGACATAATTCAAGCAATGTTCCCTGGGGGTACTATTACCGGTGCTCCAAAACCCCGTACAATGGAGATAATAAACACCATCGAGAACTCCCATAGGGGCCCATACACAGGGAGTATTGGTATTTTTGGATTTGACAATAGGGCAACATTAAATATAATAATCAGGACTTTCATTCACCACAAAGGTGTATATTTACTTCCTGTCGGTTCTGGTATTGTACATGATTCTTCCCCTGAAGATGAATATGAAGAAACTCTTTCCAAGGCCAAAGCTCTAGTCGAAGCAATGAATCTAGCACTTTCTGATTCTTCTTATTTGAAATGACATCTAAAATATCAACTTATTCCTCATGACTCTCCCCAGTATATTAATAATTGACAATTATGATTCCTTTTCATACAATTTGGTTCAAGGGGTTGGCACCATCGCAAATGTGGATGTTTATAGAAACGACCATCTCACGATCAAAGAAATAAAAACTATAGATCCTGATGGAATCATTATATCTCCCGGTCCTGGATTCCCCCAACAAGCCGGAATTTCAATGTCCATTTTTTCTGAACTTAACTATCCTACCCTCGGAGTATGTCTAGGCCATCAAGCTTTATGCGCAGCAAATGGGGCATCTATTGTTCATGCACCTTCTGTTGTCCACGGGAAAACTTCCCATATCACTCACAATGGATCTGGTGTTCTATCGAGTCTTCCAGATCCATTTACCGCTGGAAGATATCACTCTTTAACCGCAGATGAAAATAGCATACCAAATACCCTCGTACCCACTGCATGGACCCTTGATGATGTCCCCGTTCTAATGGGAGTTAGACACATAAAAAAGCCCCACGAAGGTGTTCAATTCCATCCCGAAAGTTTCCTCACCCCTCTAGGAAATAGAATATTAGAAAACTTCTGCTCACAGTGTATAAACTAGTGTTCTCATTTATCACCATTTAAGCTTTAGCAGATTTATTCCTTTAGTATGGGTGCCAATGACATAATAAAACGTGTTCAGAAAGGGGATATAAAGCTCCACGAGCTTGAAGGGCATGTCGATCCAGATCTCGCAGCCCATACTCGCAAACAAATAATAGAAGCTGAATTAAATGTCAAACTCTCATCTATCGGGAATTATACTTTCGATGCAAAATCAGCTTCTACTAATATTGAGAATATGGTGGGTTCTGTGGAAATACCGTTGGGAATAGCAGGCCCAATCAAAGTTTCTGGGTCCGTCGTAGATGGGGATTTCTATCTCCCTCTAGCAACCACAGAAGGTGCATTAGTCGCCAGCGTCAACCGAGGGTGTTCTGCAATTAAGGCCGCGGGAGGGGCTGTCACTAGAATATTCAATAATGCCATGACAAGAGCCCCTGTATTTAAAGTTGCTAATGTTTCTGAATCTCTAGATTTTATAAATTGGATTTCCGAAAATTTCTCCGAAATTGAACAACTAGCCAATTCAACAACTAACCATGGAAAGTTAATTGGAATTAAACCATATGTAGTTGGAGGCTCGGTATTCTTGCGCTTTTCCTATGATACAAAAGACGCTATGGGCATGAATATGGTTACTATCTCTGTTAAAAAAGTATCTGAATTCATAGAAAAACAGACTCCGGCAAAACTAATTTCACTTTCTGGAAATCTTTGCTCCGATAAAAAACCGGCTGCAATCAACGCAATTGAAGGCCGTGGAAGGACCGTTTCGGCAGATGTGCTAATCCCTCGGAAAATAATAGAAGAAAAGCTCCACACTACTCCCGAAACCATTGTGGAAATTAATACACAAAAAAATCATATCGGTAGCGCTAGAGCCGTTAGCATTGGGCATAATGCCCAAGCAGCAAATATAATCGCTGCAATATTCTTGGCAACGGGTCAAGACGCGGCACAAGTCGTAGAAGGGGCAAATGTTATTACAACCGCAGAAACTAGAGATGGAGGATTGTACCTAAGTGTCACTCTATTAAGCCTTGAAATAGGGACTATTGGAGGTGGAACGAATCTACCTGCCCAATCCGAGTCACTCGACATTTTGGGTATTAGAGGCGGCGGGGATCCTCCTGGGTCTAATGCAGATGCATTTGCAGAAATAATATCCGCAGGGGTTCTTGCAGGAGAGTTGTCGTTACTCTCTGCGCTTGGATCTAGAGACCTCTCAAGTGCCCACGAACGACTTGGGAGATAACTAGTTTATCTACTCCTATTGCTTCTTTTATCTGATAATAATCTAGTTCTCACTGCTCGGACAACTTCTAAATCCTCCTCTTCTGCAAATTTCCTAAGTTTGGTGAATTTATGCCGTTTGCCACATCTAGGACATTTAACAGTAACTGGTTTTCTCTCAACTATCCATATAGTCTGACATCTGTCACACCCAATCACTGTGTACATCTGTAGTTTTCTTATTTTTTACAATAGATAAGGCATATGTTCTATGAACTCATTATGTACTTTACAAAGTAACAATATGTCATCCGAAGGCCAAATAGTAGATCTAGAAGTGACAAAGGCATATCCAAATGATTCTGGTAGGGGAATTGCACGTTTGGATCCTGACACACTTCTCCATCTAAAACTTAGCCCTGGTGATATCATTCGAATTACCGGGGGAAAAGAAACTGCAGCAAAAGTATGGCGCGCAGATCGGCAGGATTGGAATACCAATACTGTTAGAATAGATGGTTTCACACGCCAAAATGCCAACGTCAGTCTCGGCGAGAAAGTATCTATTCAAAAGATAGGTATCACACCTGCAGAAAAAGTAACATTTGCTCCTCCTCGAGCTAGTACTATTCGTTTCGGAGAAGATGCAGCTAGTATGATCCGAAGACAAATCCTCAAGCGGCCTGTCCTTTCGGGAGATTTAGTTCCTATAATGTCAAGCACCAGTCATCCCTTCATGCGATCGCCTGGACAAGCAATTCCCCTTATAGCGATAGAAACAATTCCTTCTGGCATTGTCGTAATATCTGAAGATACAGAGATTCAACTTAGAGATGAACCCATATCTGGATTTGAGAAAGCTAGTAATGCCATCACATATGAAGACATAGGTGGTCTTTCTGATGAAATACATCGGGTAAGGGAAATGATAGAATTGCCACTCAAACACCCTCCTATATTCGCAAAACTTGGCATTGATCCTCCTCAAGGTGTACTTCTACATGGCCCCCCTGGAACTGGGAAAACTTTATTAGCAAAAGCTGTAGCAAGTGAGACTAGCGCAAGATTCTTTTCAATCGCAGGACCTGAGATTATTTCTAAGTATTATGGGGAATCTGAACAACAATTACGATCCATATTTGAAGAAGCGGCCAAAGAATCGCCCTCTATAATTTTCATAGACGAATTGGATTCTATAGCACCAAAACGTGAAGAAGTGACTGGAGAAGTAGAGCGCCGTGTAGTGGCGCAACTACTCACCATGATGGATGGACTCGAGTCCCGGGGAGATGTCATAGTCATCGGAGCTACCAATCGACTCGATGCAATCGATCCCGCTCTCAGAAGACCTGGCCGATTTGACAGAGAAATAGAAATCGGCGTGCCCTCTAAATTAGATCGATATGAGATTCTCCAAATACACACAAGAGGAATGCCACTAGATGAATCTATAGATTTAGATAATCTAGCTACGGAGACCCATGGATTCGTTGGCGCAGATATAGAATCCTTAACAAAAGAAGCCGCAATGAAGACCCTTCGAAGATATTTGCCAGAAATTGACCTAGATTCTGAAGACATCCCCGAAGAAGTGATCGATACAATGATCGTCACAAAAGAAGATTTTGGTCTTGCCCTTCAAGAGATAAATCCTAGTGCAATGAGGGAAGTTTTAGTTGAGATACCTAATGTTAATTGGGACGAAGTTGGCGGCCTTGAAGACGCAAAAAGAGATCTTCAAGAATCCGTCGAATGGCCATTGACCAATCCTGAAAGATTTTCTAGAATGGGAATTTCTCCACCCTCTGGGATCTTATTATACGGTCCTCCTGGAACTGGAAAAACCCTCCTCGCTAAAGCTGTCGCAAATGAAACTAATGCAAATTTCATATCTATACGTGGTCCTCAGCTACTTTCAAAATGGGTGGGGGAATCTGAAAAAGCCATCCGAGAGGTATTCAGAAAAGCATGCCAAGTGTCACCAGCAGTCATCTTTTTCGATGAATTAGACGCACTTGCACCAAATCGAGGCTATGAATTTGGTAGTAATGTATCTCAACGAGTTGTCAATCAATTACTCACTGAACTAGATGGTTTAGAAGAGCTTACAGACGTGGTAATTATAGCAGCAACTAATCGTCCCGATATGATTGACCCCGCACTAGTGCGATCTGGAAGATTCGACAGACTAGTCATGGTGGAAGAACCTAGCTTAGATGGCAGGAAAGAAATTTTCAAAATACACACAGAAAATATGCCTCTTGCCTCTGAAATTAACCTCACTGAACTTGCAGAAATAACTGAAGGATACGTTGGAAGTGATATAGCAAGCATCGCCCGAGAAGCTGCAATAGAATCACTTCGTGAAGATCCTGATTCGGAAGAAGTCGAAATGCGTCATTTCCGCAAAGCATTAGATTCAGTTCGCCCAACTATGACTCCCGATCTCCTCAAATACTACCATACTATTCAAGATGAATTCAAAGGTAGTACTGGACTTCCTCCATCTGGACATCGAAATCGAGTTGGATTCCAATAATACTCTTCCTATTGTTTTTTGAATCTCTCAACCGGGGATATTAATATCCTGCCTTTCCAATTCCATAATGATGAAAACTTTAATCATAGGCTCTTCAGGTTTAATTGGAAGAAATCTCACTTCTCAACTTGCGGAACAGAACGAATCGGTAGTTTGCATGGATTTAGATTTGGGTGCAACTCCTGACATTGACGGCGTCGAATTAGTGCAAGGAGATGTCACAAATTTCAGTGAGGTATCTCAAGTCATTGGTACACATGAGCCCGATAGAATAGTCCATCTCGCATATCTAGTTGGACGTGGGGCACTTCAAGATCTCAGTTTGTCCTTACGTGTCAATCTAATCGGAGTTGACAATGTTTTTAGAGCTTCAGTGGAACATAACGTCCCACGTATTATATGGGCTAGTACTCTTGGTGTTTATAGCTCTATAGACTATGATGATAAACTCATAGTAACTGAAGATTCACCTCGTCCATACTCTCCTTATACTGCATTCAATACGGCTTCTTATTATTCTGCACTTAAACACATGAATGAATATCAAGCTTTACTATATTCCTCTCGAGAAGATTTAGACATATGTGCAATTAGGCCCAGCACGGTATTTGGACCTGGTAGGTACACCGGTTATCCTTGGGTGGGGAATTTCGTAGAAGATGCCATGTCTGGGAAAACTACCAATGTTCCCATGCACCCCGATTCCACATTTGGACTAGTCTATGTGGATGATGTTGTCAATTTATTTGAAAAAGTAACAATGGCCAAAAAACTCAATTTTGATGTTTATAACACCGGAGGAAATCTCATCTCCATTGCAGAAATAGTAGAAACTGTCAATACTACCTTGGGTGGAAATATGGTCCCTGACACATCTAGAGAACCTACATTTCAATTTAATATTTCACACGAACGGGCCCACGAAGAATTTGGATATGATATTTTATCCTTCGCAGAATCAATCAAACGCCACTCCTCTCTCATCTCTTGATCTCGTTAAAAAATTTGCTTGGGTCCGAAGGAAACATACTCTCTGACCGGAGTTTACAACTTTTGCTAATGGCCAACATGGTTTATCCAATGGGGACCACAATGATATCTCCCGTCTTGGAATCTCTCATCTTGCCCCTTTCGACCACTCCTGCAGCAATAGGGCTACTAGTAACTGCATTTTTTGCCCCACTTATGCTACTCTCCCCCTTAGCGGGAGGGTTAACTGATATTTATGGAAGAAAACCCATTTTGGTCATCGGTTTATTGACATTTGGCATCTCTGGCATATCGATGGCTTTCAGCAATACCTTTTTACTTACACTTTTTCTCCGACTTTTACAAGGAATCGGTGGCGCATGCATTCTACCTGTGATAGTGGCCTCTTTGGGGGATCTTTACACAGGTCCTGCCAGTGCGACCGCCCAAGGATTAAGATCCACTAGCCACGGAGTTAGTGGGGCACTTTTCCCAATATTTTCTGGCTTCCTAGTACTCATAGCGTGGAATTATCCATTCTTGTTGTACGCCATCCCAATCCCCATCGCAATCATCATATATTTCTTTTTAAAAGAACCCTCTTCAGCCCTTTCTCAAATAGATTCTGAGAATAATATCTCCCTCAAAAAAATATTGAAGAAAACGCCCATTTTATTACTTTACCCCCAACTTTCAGCAGCCATCCTTGGAATGTTTGTCACTTCTTTTGTTTTCGCAGCCTATGTGACTTATAGTTCTTTGATAATTATTCTTGGAATCGGCGGATCTGCTGGACAAGCAGGAATTCTCGTGTCCTTATTTAGCGGCGCATCTGCAATAGCAGCTTCACAATCTGGAAGGGTTTATTCCTATTTCTCAAATTTAATTTATCCCTTTTATTCCCTTTCTGTTGTTATTGGGGGCGGTTTAATCATCGTTGCATTGTCCCAATCAATTCAACATATTGCATTTGGTGCATCTTTGATAGGTGTTGGATTTGGACTCTTATTCTCTCTTTGGAGGGTCATCATAATTGAGCTCACACCGGCTGATTTCAGAGGAATTATCATAAGTTTTGGAGAAACTGCAAAAGGTGCTGGAGCCACATTTGCTCCCCTCTTCATGGGAATTGTTTTTATCCTATTGCAATCTCACTATGAACTAGTGTTTTCTCTGCGATTAACTAACGCTCTATTTGGTTTCATTGCAATTGTAGTGGGTATCTATTTGTCTTATATCTCTGTTAAAGTCAAACCTGTCCAAATTGAAATACAAACTTTTTGAATTCCAATTCTAACAATTTATTATAGTGGGACTCTTACTTCTCAAATAATGAGATCTGTACTACGTTCACTACGAACAGGATATCGACAGGAGATAATATGAACGGAAAAAATAAGAAAATACCCTATGCAATATTTCTCGTAGCATTGTGTCTTGTGATTGCAGGATGTGCAGGAGGGGGCGGAGAAATTGCAGTTGAACATGACCATGATGATCATGCGGACCACGCACATGACCATGAGGATGGGGCGGCTCAGAAAGAAGCTGAAGAGACTACAAACTCAAACACAGAACCAATTCCAGAAACAAAAGAATCTAAGAAGTCAGAAAACCCAATGCTGCCTCCAATGGGGGATCCTAGTAAAATGAATCCCGAAGATATGAAGAAAATGGGAGAATCTCGTGGCATGAGTATGCAAGACATGATGAAAATGGGAGAATCCATGGGGATGAGCAAGGAGAATATGATGAAAATGGGAGAATCTATGGGTTCATCCCATTCTGGATCTTCTCAAGAAACTCCTCCAAAACTTCAAAATTTAATGATAAAAAATTTAGGCCCCTGGGATCCCACAACCTCAACTTTCGGTGACCTTAAATTCAATTCGAACTACCAAACCGCGGGTGGAAATACCATTTTTGATGACTTTGGCATGATCCACGACCGTGGGTCTCCTACGCAATACGACAACCCTACATTTGAATTCAAAGCCCCGGCAGATACTGTCGTAATTGCACCAATAAGTGGTGTAGTGACTATGATAAATTTCCAACCCACAACTTCGTATAAACAAGACGATTGGGAATTGATTATAGCATCATCCCAGCGTGCTGCATGGGGGGTAAATCTCGATCATATATCTAGTATCGATTGTGATCGAAGTGGCGCTAACCCTGTCGATTGTGACTTGCCACTTACGATAAATGGAGAAATTATTAAAGAAGGCACAACTATCGAAGCAGGACAAGTACTTGGTTATGTGGGCAATTGGCAGGATACCACTAATTCTGGCATTAATGGTAGAACTGAACTAACCGTTTTTGAATATATCCGAGACGATTCAAAACGTGGCGAAAATCTCGGTGTGCGAAATCATTGTCCTACTATGTACCTAGATGAATCTGTGGAATTGCTGTATAAATCAAAAATCCAAGATCTAATGAACAGTTTCGAAACTTGGTCTGGAGATAGTTCCAATTATCCTCAAGAGCAAATGGTTTCTCCAGGCTGCAGATACACCGCAATAGAGGAAACACCTGAAGGAAAAACAAAACCCGTTACCGGATAAAAATATTCGCCCAATTAAAAACAACTTTTGATCTATATATGGCCAAAACTATCAAAAACCAAACTTCAACTACTCTTATTCTGATCCTGTTTCTATTACTTGCAGGTTGTATGGGGGGTCCCGGTGAGGATGCCGCTCAATTGAATCCTCTCCCCTCCGAAAATAAAGCAGAAGCCCTAACTAATATCTCTCCCCCTTCTGAAAACATGAAACAAGTGGCAGAATCCAGAGGTATGACTATGGAACAAATGCGAAGTGTAGCCGAATCCAGAGGTATGACTATGGAACAAATGAGAACTATGGGGGAGGCCATGGGACTCTCCACGGAAGAAATGGTAGATATGATGGAAACAATGCATCAGGAAGATATGTCGATAGTAGAACATATGGAAAAATCAATGGATCAAACTTCTTTTGTTCCAGATGTGGATAATAGTAAATATATTGAATCTAATCAAAAAGCAGCCCAACTAAATATCGATCCTACCAACCCCCCGAAAGTAGCCACTCACAATTTCATAGATCTTGAACCATTCATTCGAATTACCAAAATTCGATCTGCATATGGCCATAATTACAATTATGGCTCAACTGATCATGATCCCACTGGAAAATCTTGCTCTAGTATGAAACACTATTTCGATGCATACACCGATCAACAACGCTGGGATAGTAGTTTTGGTTCTTATGATACTCGTGGAAATGTTAAATTCTATTCTCCTGTGGATGGGGACCTCTATGGTGTAGTCCCCAAGGAAATAGAACAAGGGACCGAATATCAGTTTTATATTAGCCCAAAAGAATCTTCACAAATAATATTTACTTTCCACCATGTGGATTTATTCGACGAATTCATCGATGGAGGGAGTGTCACTTCTGGGCAGCATTTGGGATATATCATGCGTCCAAATGGCCAAGGTGAGATTGCAGTAGCAGTAAGTAGCAGTATTCGAACGGAATATATCTCATTTTTCGATGTTATGACCGACGAGGTATTCGAAGAATATCAAGAACGAGGCATTACTAGCCGATCTCAAATGACCATTCCAAGACAAGAGCGCGAAGAAAATCCCATTCCATGTACCTTAAATGATGGTTCGGGAGGTAAGTTTTATTCAGAGTCTGGCAATGAAGAAGAATTCCAAGAGTGGCAAAATGGCCCAGACAATTGGATCGAATTAACCTAGTAATTGCGTTCTACAAAATAGTCCCACGCGGATTCGAACCGCGGTCTTCGCCTCCAAAGGGCGAAAGGATTGGCCACTACCCTATGGGACTATCAACATGGATTTGCTCCGGTCTATGTTAAAAGTTTATGTTCGAAGTCTCATCTCTATCTGATTACGAAGATTATCTCTAAATTCATCTACTGTTATCTCTTCATATATTGGCCCGAAGAATCCCTTCACCAACATATTCGATGCTGTCTTTTCTGGTATCCCCCTAGTTCGCATATACAATAAACTATTTTTGTCTATCTGACCAACTGTGGCTGAGTGACTAGCTGATGTATCGTGATTATTAATGATTAATTTTGGACTAGCATCTGCCTCCGATTCATCACTTAGCATCAATGTACTTTCTCTCTGATAAGACGACGTATTCCAAGCTTCTTGTCCTACAAATTGTGTCCCTTCATATATCGAACGAGCATGATCATCTACTACCCCTCTCGTAACTAAATCTGCAGTTGTATTCTCCGCATTATGCCAAACCTTTGCGTCGACATCTATATGTTGATTTTCATGTCCATAAAATGCACATACTATTTTTGTTTCTGAACCATCGCCATTTAATTCAGTCTCAACCGTTGTTTTCGACAATATGGAGCCTACATCACCTTCTATCCAATTTATTATGGCATGATCGCTAGTCGAACCTCTCTTCATCGAATATTTATACGTATCTTCTGAAAGATTCTGCAATGAACCATACTTTATCTGACTATTCTCTCCTGCGACAAGCTCCACTATCCCTCCATAATATTTCTCTCCCGGTTTTTGTCCCTCCGTCTCCTGGGAAGTGACAATTGTAGCTGAAGAAGATTTTTCTGCCACCACCAACGTATAATCAAACAGTGAGTTCGATTCCATTTTTGTTTGTATTAATATCTTCTCGATATCGGCCTTTTCAGGAATATGAATGACAGTTCCTCCTGTGAATAATGCTGTAGACAAAGCAACCAAGTAATTTTCTTTTGGATCAACAACCGTTCCAAAATTTTCCTTTACGAGGGTTTCCTTCGACTTAATCGCATCTGCAAAAGATAATACATCTGCATCCTTAGTTTCGTCTCTTATTGTCTCTTGTTTTTGTGTAAGTGGATCTATCAGATTTTCAAAATCTAGATCTGCCAAATCTGTCCATATTCTGCCCGGTGTACTGATCACCGTTGGAAATTCTATTCTATCCAATGAATTTAATGCATCCAATCTAGTTTCTAGTAGCCACTTTGGCTCTTCTAATCCCTCTGAAATCTGGGAAACCACTTCTTCTGTTAACTTTAGATTAACACCATCTGTCATTTCGATTTCACTTATCCTCAGATATTTGCTGTCTGACCCAGTCATACCCTTTGTCTTCAAGTTCAACTGCAAGCTCCGGTCCGCCTTCCATTACCATTTTCCCATCGACCATTATATGGACCTTATCTGGTTTCACATATTGCAAAATACGTTGATAGTGGGTAATCTGTAGTATTCCCGATCCTTGCTCATCTCTCAATGCATTTATGCCTTTGGCAACATCCTGCAAACTATCTATATCTAAACCAGAATCAATTTCATCCAGTACGGCAATTGAAGGTTCTAGTACTGCGGCCTGAAGAACTTCGTTCTGCTTTTTCTCCCCCCCTGAGAAACCTGCATTAAGATATCTCTGCATGAATTTTACATCCATGTCTAATAATTCTCGTTTTTGTTGCAGCAGTTTCTGAAATTCCATAACTCCCACTGGCCCATCATCAATAGGACCTTCCATCGGACTAGGCACTTTCTTATCTCCTTCGTCCTCTTCTTCCTCTTTGCCAAATATCAAATCTGATCTACCTTCTATTGTCGCATTAAGTGCAGTACGCAAAAAATTAGTCATGGTAACTCCATCAATTTCTGCGGGATATTGAAATCCTAAAAATATCCCCAATGCAGCCCGCTCATCTGGTTCCAACTCCAAAATATTCCAGGATATTTTATCTTCTGGTATGGTATCTTCGACATCCTTAAAATCATTTTGATCAATTTCTAGGATTATTTCACCTTCTGTAACCTCATATGCCGGATGCCCTGCAATAATCTTTGACAAAGTAGATTTACCACTGCCATTTGGCCCCATCAAAGCGTGGATCTCTCCGGACGAAACGACTAGGTCTACACCTCTTAATATCTTGTCCCCGCCATCTGCTACTTCCGCGTGTAAATTTTTTATTTGTAAAATTGCCATAATTCCTGAACAAATCTAGCTTTTTAACCAATTTAAGCTTTTTCGATTTGATCGGTACATTTTACATGTATTGGCCTAGGCCTGTTTGCTGCTGACCGCTCCTAATTTCTTCCCACGACATATCTATCCCATCTAATATTCTTTCAATAGGGCCTTTGATGTCTTTTTCTAGCATCAATTCCCAATCTATTACAAAACTATCTGGGATCTGATCGGCAAATTCAAAAGATATCACATCCTGTTTCATTTGAAATTCTGTAAATGTTTTTCTTTTCTGTCTCTGACCGGCTGTTAATCCCCGTTGATCCTCTGTAATCTCTCCCTCTGCAGGAAATATGTCTGAATTTTCTTTCCTATAATTTTCAAAAAATATTGAATCGACCCTTTTAAGATACACACGCTTTGGCTTCGAACCTCGATCAAAATTTGTACCCAATACTGCATTTGCATATTTTGCACCTCGAATATGGGCTGGTTCTGTTTCATACTCTTCTAGCTTTTTCCCTATTCCTCCTGGTATCCCGATCTCTTCTATATCTAAATTTCCCTTTTCAAAATCTTTTATCACATTTTGTATATATTTCTTAACCTCATCTAACGATCTCCCCCGAACTATTTTCTCTATCACTGCTTGTTGTGTCATTCTAGTTATCGGCGAATTATCCGATCTTCTATATTCAAACCCAACTATGTCGATATCATCTACATCCCTCCCATCTTTCCAAATTATATGTCCTGCATATCTTTTTTTTCTACCTGTCTGAAAAAATCTCCTATATAATTTTTCAAATTCAATCTCGAAGTGATGGTCATCCGCATTCAATTTTTGTTTTGCGAATTTTCCATATGATTCATTTATCTTACTTTGAATTTCAATTGCAGTTTCTAATGCATTTTCTCTCAACAAATCCTCTCCCACTTCTTGGGAATTCATTTCTTGACTTTTTAGTTCCAACATAATAGAATCTGTATCACCATACGCAACGTTATACCCCAACTCATTGGCTATCTTCTGTGTATGCCGGATTACTTCCCTCCCCGTAGCAGTAACTGCATCTGCCATATCTTTGTCATATAGTCTAAAACGTTCCCATCCTAAAACACCATATAGCGAATTCATTATAACCTTTACCGCCGCTTGCTGACGATCAAATCTATCGTATTCTATAGTTTCACGATCATATTTCTCTCTCTGTTCCTTTTTCCCTTCCCTTTCTTTCAATAGGCCATCTACCATTTCTCTTATTATCCCAATCGGTTCTCTTCGAAACACCTGTCCATTTGGGGCCGTATAGATCTCACCATCGTATTGTTCTCCTACTTTTGTTTCTGGAGAAGCATTAAGCGTCACCATGCACATGGGATACAATGATTTTAAATCCAAAACAGCCACCATCTCTCTTACTCCCTTTGTTGGGGTGAGAACTTGTCCTCCTTCATAATCCTCCGATTGGGCCCTTCTCTTTGATGGAAGTACAAATTTCCCCCGCACTTTGTGAAGTACTAACATATCTACTGTATCTCCCGGTGTGGTCGCATCCTCTAACTTACAACCTACAAATGCTGCAACCTCTTTCCAGAACGGGATGATCCCTTGTTTACGATCAATCTCAACACACAATTCCACATCTCTAATATTATACCTCAATAATTGCGATGGGTCCGTTTCCCATAGGGCTCCAATCGTCCCAATGTATCGTTCTTTTCCAATTCCCAATTCTGTCATGGCAACTGCGTCAAGCCTATATGATTCCAATTCTGAGAAATTGGTTCTTCTATAAGCGTATAATAAATCAAATGCAATTCTGCCCTTGATGTTTGGACCCCTCCAATTATTTTCCCAGACTTCTTCTATCCTTGACAGCCGGTTGAAATCAATACTAAATTCTGTGTTTTTATCCAATTTTTTCAATCTAGCTACGAAATATGATATATCGAAATCTACAAAATTCCATCCAGTAAGTACATCAGGATCTGTCTCTTCGATATAATCTATAAATGCTTCGAGCATTTCTTCTTCTGTTTCAAAGATATATGTGCTCGCCGATGCATTTTTATCTATTAATAGGTGCTCCTCCACATCAACGTCGCTCTTATCACAACCATGTATCCATGCAATGTATTCGTTTGTATATGAATCGTGACTCGATATGCACAAAATAGTTTCTTCTCCATTTTCTGGAAAACCATTCCTGTCTTCTACTTCTATATCAAAAGTATTAATTCTCAAATCACTAGAAACATCTGCTGCCACTACATCTTCATAGCCCACTTCTATATCTCCCTCTGAGTTCCTCCGTTCCGGTATCCGTATGCCACTTCCGATATCCTTGTCAATCAGAAATCTATTTGGAAATAGGATGTCTGCCTCATAGTGATCAAATTCTTCTCTAAATTTTCCTACATCTCTAGGGGTCTGGCCATATATTTTGACCAACCTTTCCCCCTTGATGCTAATATAATCCTCTCCATTTTCATTTTCACGTTCCCATCCAGTAACTCCTGGTATTCCCTCTGCAACCTCTCGACGGAATGTGGATTCTAGTGTGTACAAATATGGGCGGAATCCATGAACAATAACATGCTCCGCTTCATTTTCTATAGTTCTTCCAAAAATATGTATGATTGGTTTTTCTACATCTCCAACTCTCCTAAGTGTGTAGTTGATCTGAAAAACAGCTAGTTCCAAAAACCCTTTTTGCACCTCTGTTTTTATTTCTTTTAATTTCTCTCCCATTTCCATATCTACACCCCCTCCGATTTCTACTTCTTCTCCAAATAAACTTAAATCTGATTGACCCATCTTTTGGTTATTAGGCCTTCTCTCTTAAAAAAACCCCTGTAATCCCGCTCAAATCCGCCTATTATTCATATCTCTATTATAAACCATAGGTGAATTCTCATCCTAGTCTCTTTTCTACTTCGGCAATCTCTCCTCGATCATGTTCACTGATCATCCCCTCTCACAACAGTTCTGGACCATTGTATTTTTGTTTAACTTGTCGTTCTTTTCAATTTCAATTGGATTTCTTTTATGGTGGTTTGAACAAAGATATGTTGTCAGTATATTTTTACTACTTCTAGGTCTTTTCGGTTCAATCCACACTTTGAAATACTACCGAATCGCCAAGAGGAACATTCCCCATAATTAACAGAATCAGATTAAAGTCACTTCCGACCGGTTAGTTGTAGATTCTTTCCCAACTACAATCACCGAACCACCGGCATCAAGCAATTCTTCATCATGACTTACAATTAGAATTTGCTCCACTCCTATATTTTGCATTGATTCAATCAAGTCACTCAATTTTCCCACATGCCCTTCATCTAAGAACACGGTCGGCTCATCTAATATCAAAGGTGGCATTGGAATCACTCCTCTAGAGCCTTCTATCAACAATCTATATATTGCAGACCTAAGGCTCAAATTGAACAACGCACGTTCTCCTCCTGACAATTGCCTAGGATTCAAAAATTCTCCGTCCTTTTGATAGACTAATAAATCGTATGATTCATCAAGTTCAATCTGATCGTATGCATCATTTTGATATATTGTTTGGAACATTTCATTCAACAAAATTTCTAGACGGGTAAGATTTTTCTGTCTCAATTCTACCCTTAACATCCCATAATAACTTTTCAACTTTTCACTTTCGTCTATTATCAATTCTATATCACTTTTGTCTTTCTCAAGAGTTTTTATCCTCTCCTTTAGATCTTTTATTTCTATCCTTTCTAACTTTTTCTGCACCTTCTCTAGATTCACCTTTTCCCTTTTCACTTCCAAAGAACCCAAATCTTTTTTAATAGTTTCTAGTTCCTTCTCCACTGATTTCTTCTCCATTTCTATAGTCTCTATTTCTCCATCTTCTCCAGATTCCATTTCCAATTTCTTCAATCTCGTTTGATTTTCCAAGAGTAATTCTTGTTTTACTTGAATCCCACCTTTTATTATTTTACCAGAAGACTCTAGCCTATTCAATTGATCACCCCTCCGTCTGACTTCTACACTAACTTTGTTATAATCTCCTATTTTTTGACTCAATTCTTTACATTCTATCCACTCTTTATTTAACCCTTCAAACAAAATGATTTTTTCAGATAGGTCCTCTCTCTCTTTTTCCAACGATGCGATTCTAGGTGCCCCTTCTATCTCTTTACCACATTCAGGACATTTACCTTCTTGTATCAACTTTTCCATTTTTCCAATTTCGTTTTCACTTGCCTTTATCTCAATTTTTAAATTGTTTAATAAATCTTCAATTAGTTCCAAGCTCCCCAATTTATATTGAATTTCAGTTTCACTTCTCAATATTATGTTGTCTATTTCTTCTTCTAAAATCCGTCCCTTTTTTATTTCTTCTTGAATTCCATTCCTCTCATTTGCCATTTCTTCATTATTTTTCGAGAAAGCTTTTTTTGATGCTACTAATTCTTCACTATTTCTTTTAATATTAATCCCAAGATTTTTTATTTCATCTTTAATTTCTCCATGAGATTCAATAATTTTTTCCAATTTGATTATGGCATTCCGTCTCTGATCACTGCTCTCATTTAATTTTTTAATTTCTGTATTAATCTTAATCTCATTCTCTTCTAAATGTTCGATCTCTTTCGATAGATCACTCTGATCCTTTTTACCCAATTGATTATTCAATTCTTCAATTGCACCCTTTTGCTCTGAGGCCATCTCTACTATCGACAGACGTGCTTTTGAAATTCTATCTTCATATTTTTTAAGCAATCCAAGTTGTAGTAATTCATCTATAAACCGTTGCCTCTCAGATGGAGTCGCATCTATTAATTTATTTATTTCGCCCTGGCGAACATATGCACAATTTAAAAATTCATCATGGCTCATTCCTAATATCTTTTCAATCTCTTTACCAACCATTCCACTTCCTGATATAATTTCTGTAGGCGTTTTCAATGTACATTTTGTTGTTATCGCAGCACCGCCTCTCATTGTAATTTCCCTTTCAATATTGAATGAATTTTCCCCTTGGGAAAATATCAAGTTAACTTGAGTTTTTGCTTCCCCCTTAGTGATTATCTCTTCCAACTTCCCTCTAGCTGATACTTTTCCATACAATGCAAAAAAACAAGCATCTAATAGCGTTGATTTCCCCGATCCATTTGGCCCATATATTATAATTACTCCTTCTTTGAAATTTAGTTGGAGATCTCTATATGGCTTAAAATTCTTCAGCTGCAAATGATCAATTTTCATGAAAAATCACCGAGAGTATATTCTTCTGATTTCCCATTTTTATCGTTGTCTTCAACTCCTGGCTCTTCTAACCCTTTCATCCCATTCCGGAATTCTTCTATTAATTCTTTCACATGTATTTTGAGATTGCTATCTAATATATTTTGATCACGAACTATTAGGTCGATCTGACGAGAAATATCAGTTAAACCCAGGGCTTCTATCCCTGATTCTATGGCCTCAGAAGGATCTTCAAAAGAGACCCATTCTCCCACTCTAGTTTCTCCTTCTTCTCCAACTTTTGATTTAATTTGCACATAAATCGCACCCCTCTGTTTACAGTATTCTTCTATCTCTGAAATGGGGATTTTTCTTCCTTTATTTTCTACGGTAATAATTACAACAGCATCCACAAATTTATGTTCTTCCTCTTTTATCCGATCATACAAATAACCAATACCATCTTGTTCTGTAATTTCTTCTTCGATGTATACAAATTCACGAGTTTGGATGTTCCTTGTGCTAATATTTATTCCATCTTTCAGGTCTATGATATTGTAACTCCTTCTTTCACGTTCTTTTATTGATGCTCTCTCTGTAGACCCGCAATACGTTGCCCATACATCTCCTATCATTTTTTGCTTTTGCCCGTGCTCGTCGCCAAGTAAAACAACATCAAATTTAATATTTGAGGATTCCAAAACCATTTCTAAGTCCCAAGCATTCCTACCTGGGACAAGAACTAATGGTGTAAACTGCCCATGGGAAACTAGAATTTTGTATTTCGATTGACTATCTTCAAACTGATAATCTAACTCTTCTCTTTTATCTTGATGTACATAGTCCATCCCGTATATCGCAATATCTCCTTCTTGATCTTTAATTATGTATGGACTTTCATCAAGATGCTTGACCAAACCAAGTCTATCGAATAAATCAATCCATTGTATCCCTCCCCTTCTCATCTCATGATTTCCAGCAATTGCAAGAATTGGTACCTTTCCCTTCGCCAATTGTAGAATTTCAATAGTACCTGCAATATCTTTTAGATCTGGATTTATTTTATCAAAAAGATCACCAGAATGAACAATTGCATCAAAATCTCCATCTATTGCATCTTGAACTACTCTTTTAAAAGCGTTTAAAAAATCACTTTGTCTGGATGGCAAATGATATTGCAGATACCCAATGTGTGTATCTCCTGTATGTATTATTCGCCCCATATGTCTATCTACTATCGTTTCATTCCTAAATCATTTTCTTTAGTTTTCTACATGAACTATACGGGTCTATGCAATTATGGAATATATCCTTATTCTGGCATCTGATGTAGCAAACCTGACCTCAATCAAACGAGCTTTTTCTAACCTTGCAAGTGCATATCTCACCGTGCGTGATGGAAGCAGCGTTTCTTCTATTAGTTCCCTTTGAGTCAATTCCTCATTATATTCTAAAACTTTTAATACAAGTTTTGCACTAGGGGGGAGTTCCTCTATCCTATTTGGACCGACTTCACCGGGTTTCCAACTTTTACCAATAGATTTGCCCATATATCTCCTACATAATGTCTGGTATTAATATTTTCGATACAATTTTATTACTTAAAAACATAATTTTTAATCCAAACATGGCCCATGAATTCTCAAATAAATCAATTTATGCCCTCCTCTTCCTCCTCGTTCCCCATCCGAAAACTCATATGTAATGAACTTCTATTCGCGCCATAATGGATGCCACCGACAGTGCGGACCTTTCTCCAAAGGATGATCTGCCCCCTGAACAACAACTTGAAATTCTGAATGAAGAATTACAAGAATTCCGGGATAAAAACAGCGAGTTACAAGATAAGTTACTAGATATAACTGCTGAGAATAGTAAGTTTCTGCAAAAACTAGAGCGTTTAAACCACGAAAATCAACAATTACGACAACCACCTCTATTCATAGCCACTGTGCAAGAGGTTTCCCCAGAAGGCATCATCATCCGGCAACATGGGAATAATCAAGAAGCAATCACTGTCTCTCTCCCCGAACTCCAAGAAGAAATCAAACCCGGATCTAGAGTTGCAGTTAATAGTGCACTCTCTATCGTTCATATATTGGAAGAAGAAACTGACCTCAGAGCCCAAGCAATGCAAATAGACGAATGCCCAACTGTTACTTATTCTGATATCGGGGGGCTAGATAAAGAGATCCAACAAATCCGAGAAGCCGTCGAAATACCACTTGAAAACCCTGAAATATTCAAAACAGTTGGCGTCGAACCTCCTGCAGGAGTTCTATTGCATGGTCCCCCTTGGACTGGAAAAACCCTCTTAGCCAAAGCCGTAGCAAATAAGACAAATGCATCTTTCATCAAACTAGCTGGTTCTGAACTAGTGCACAAATTCATCGGAGAAGGATCCCGCCTAGTGCGAGATATCTTCCAACTTGCTCTAGCAAATGAACCCGCCATTATTTTCATCGACGAAGTAGACGCGATCGCATCCCAACGTATAGAATCTAAAACTTCTGGAGATGCAGAGGTTCAAAGAACCATGATGCAATTACTTGCAAGCCTGGATGGCTTCGACGACCGTGGTAATATCCGACTAATTGCGGCAACCAATCGGTTTGATATGCTTGATGAGGCCATTTTACGCCCCGGCAGGTTCGACCGACTAATCGAGATCCCTTATCCAAAAGAAGAAGCTAGGGAAAGGATTTTTGAAATTCACACTAAAAATATGAATCTCTCTGATAAAATTGATTTCAAGCAACTATCTGAACTTACTCCTGGTTGCAGTGGCGCTGATATAAAAGCAATTTGTACTGAAGCGGGAATGACTGCAATCCGAGAAACAAGAACTGAAATAACTAACGATGATTTCCTCACCTCTATTGATCTAATGACTCATGATCCAAGTGAATCGGACGATTCCGAATCTGTGATTTATGCATAACCAATAGTCTCTTTCCAATTCTACCATTTCTTATTAACTTTCATTCCATGCTCGAATATTTACTATAATAATATAGTTGGAATTATAAACAAAACTATTGCCAACACAGATAGAAGAATTATGTAAATGAGCACTGTTCCTCCCATCACTTTCAATATATTTCTTTTAACTGACATATGGGCTACTTCACATCACAGCTTCTTATGTCCCCCCTTTCTCCGCAATCACTAAACCCTCTCGATATCTATATTACGTTCAATGGCAAGTCTCACAGAGAAATATCGCCCAAAAACGCTAGATTCTATCCGTGGAAATGATAAAGCGATTGGTACCTTTTTAGAATGGGCATCAAATTGGCTCCCCAATTCTCCAGCTGTTGTTCTCCATGGGAATCCTGGGGTTGGGAAAACATCTGCAGCACATGCTCTCGCTTCGGATCTGGGTTGGGATGCAATAGAATTAAATGCCTCCGATCAACGCACTGCCAAAATAATAAACCAAATCGCAAAAAATGCCGCTAGTACTGGTACAATTTCTGGAGGCAATCAAGGTAGGAAACTTATAATCCTAGACGAAGCAGACAATTTACATGGGACTTACGATCGTGGCGGTTCTGCTGCACTTACTAAATTAATAAAAGAATCTTCACAACCCATTGTACTAATTGCAAACGACTATTACAATATGAGTAGGGGCCTCCGTAATGCGTGCGATTCTATACGATTCAATGATCTCTCTTCTAGGTCTATATTGCCAGTTTTGCGCCACATATGCGAACAAGAGGAATTTTCATTTGAATCAGGTGCACTCGAACTAATCTCTGAACGAAATAGCGGCGATTTACGAGGGGCAATTAACGATCTACAAGCCGCGGTTTCTCTTGATGGGCACGTCTACTGTGAGAATATAGTAACTAGTTCTAGAAACAAAGAGGAAAATATTTTTGAGTTTTTAAACAATCTTTTCAAAAAATTAACTCCAAAAGAAGCAATATATTCTTCATATGATGTTAATGAAACTCCTGATAATCTTCTCTCTTGGGTGGATGAAAACGTGCCTAATGATTTCGATAGTTCCGAATTAGCTCGTGCGTATGAACATTTATCCCGTGCTGAAACTTGGCTTACCCGGACTAGACTAACTCAGAACTATTCTTACTGGAGATATGCTAGAGATGTGATGATAGCTGGAGTTGCAGCTTCTAGAAAACCCTCCAAAACAAATGGGTGGACTAGGTATGGTCCACCTAGGTATTGGCAAAGACTCGGTGCATCTAGATCCTCTCGCGCTCTACGAGATAGTGTGGCAGAATCGATATCTACAGCTAGTGGAACTAGTATTGGGACCTCTCGTATTGAAATACTACCTTTGATTAAAACGATGGTCAAGAATTGCAAAAATAGAATCTTAACAGTTCATATCGCAGCTGCATATGAACTAGATATTGACACACTTTCTTATTTAACCGGATCTGGGAAGAAAACTAAAAAAATTAAAGATATACTTGAAGAAGCAACCGTGTTAAGACAGGCATCAAATCTTATGGAAAAGTCACCTCTTCCCAAGCCATTTTCTCCCCCCGATTCCCATCCTATCGAAGAACCAGAGCTTCCCCCCGAAGATCCCCGTTCCCAATCCGATTTATCTAACTTTATTTGATCCAATTCCCTATCTAACTAATCTCCATTTCTTGTTCCCATAACGTTGCAGCAACTAGTAAAGTTAGTATGGCCACACCGACCCCATTGTGGAATACGCTTATCAATGGTTCAAATAATATTCTATTTTCTCTAGAGAATACTTCAAATTTTACCACTGTCAATGCCCCTAGTACAATTTGAATTGGAAGTAATAATACAGCGAATAAAATGACCCTTGTAATTCTTGCTTCAATTCCGTATATCTTCCAAGCCCGATATGCACAAACTAATATTAATATACCCACTACCAGTGCCAAAAATCGATGCAACCATTCAATTGCACTGGGTAGGTTTGCAGGAAACAATCCATATATCGCACCATCACACATCGGCCATTTCATGCCACAAGTCAAATCGGCTCCTATCTCTTTCGTGTACACTCCTACCATCAACAAAACAAATGTCAAACCTGTGACAATTTTCATAAATTGAGACGTCATTTTCTTTGATCTGATGATCATATCTATCTCCAATTAATTTAGTATTTCTATCATGTGTTCTCTTGACATCTACTATTTTTGCATATAGAATGCTTTTTACTCCTCCTTTTTCATATATCATCATGGACAATGAAGAAAAATCTATGCAAGAGGAGGCACTTACTTATCATAAAATAGATCCTCCTGGAAAACTATCTATATTTACTACAAAACCGGCAGATACTCAATGGGATTTGACATTGGCATATTCCCCCGGAGTGGCTGCTCCCTGCATGGAAATCCATAACAATGAAGAGGATTCTTATGTTTACACAGGAAAGGGCAATCTCGTTGCAGTCGTTTCAAATGGAACTGCAGTTTTAGGACTAGGTGATATTGGACCTTCTGCTTCTAAACCTGTCATGGAAGGAAAAGGGGTACTTTTCAAAAGATTCGCAGACATCAATGTTTTTGATATCGAAATAACACCTTCCACAGTTGAAGAAGTAGTGTCAACTGTCAAAGCCCTTGAACCCACTTTTGGAGGGATCAATCTAGAAGATATAAAAGCCCCCGAGTGCTTCGAAATCGAACGTCAATTGAGATCTCAGTTGAATATTCCTGTGTTCCATGATGATCAACATGGAACTGCAATCATCTCGGGAGCGGCTCTGATCAATGCAGCAGATATAATTTCTAAAGACATATCTGATTTAAAGATAGTATTCTCTGGAGCTGGGGCAAGTGCAATTGCAACCGCAAAATTCTATGTTTCTCTAGGGGCAAAAAAAGAAAACATTGTTATGGTGGATTCTAAAGGAATTCTGTCCAATAAACGCGACGATATCAATGAATATAAACAAGAGTTTTCAAGCGAAGAAGAAGGAAATCTATCCGATGCCATGGACGGATCTGACGTGTTTGTGGGTTTATCAATCGGGGGGTTAGTCAGCGAAGAGATGGTTCGATCTATGGCCAATGACCCTATCATATTTGCCATGGCAAACCCCGATCCAGAAATAGGATATTATGAAGCCAAAGCCGTTAGAGACGATACTGTGATAATGGCAACTGGCCGTTCCGATTTCCCAAACCAAGTGAACAATGTTCTTGGATTCCCATTTATTTTCCGAGGTGCATTGGATGTTCGTGCAAAGGATATAAACGAAGAAATGAAAATAGCCGCATCACAAGCACTAGCCGATCTAGCTCGAAAAGATGTCATCGACGATGTTGTCCAAGCGTACGGCGGCGATAAAATAGAGTTTGGTCCTGATTACATCATCCCAAAACCAGTTGACCCTCGTGTCTTGTTTGAAGTCGCACCAAAAGTTGCAGAAGCAGCAATGGAATCTGGGGTGGCTCGCCAGACTATTGATCTTAAAGAATATCAAAAATCTCTTCAAACCCGGCTCAAAAAATCTCAAAAAGCAAATGATTTAGCACTCAAGTCTCTCTAATTTTCCCTCTTCGAATTGCCCTTGAAGGCGGTGGGATTTGGATAATACTTTCTTCAGCATATCCATATGTTGTATGTCCTCTAACTAAGTTTGCCAACCTATGTGCTGGATTCTTTTTAGATTTAATACATACCGATTTCACTTGGTGGCACATATTGACGATTTCTCGTATCTCTCTCCAATCTTTTTTAACAGTCTTTGGAATTGAAATTCTACCTGGAAAATATATTTCATTTTCCCTCCTAATAGCATTAATGTTAGACGAAAGTTGATCATGATCTGTTATGATTCCTATCTTGCAATCTGGATCTACAAATCGAAATAATGTTTCCAATCCAATTCGAAGTGCCCCATATTCTGCCGCATTATTATCTGGAAATTCACCTTGCTGAGAAATCTCCAATATGTCTTTTCCCTGGTAAGTCTGTATTATCACTCCTATTCCGCTAGTTTCCCCCCTGTATGAACCATCTATTGCCATGTAAAAATCTCCGATATAGTTACTAAGGGGATATTGGCACATTTGATTTTCAAAAATCTCACGAAGAATGATATTCCTTCTATTGCCCATCAGATGATTATATCTCTTGAAACCTATTAAGTCATATCGAAAATTTAATTCAACAGACTGGACTATAAAGAATCTTTCTTATACGACAGTCCATTCAATTTCTTAGAACCATTTACTATTGATCAGTAACTCACCATTAAGTAAACTCGCCCCTGCGGCACCTCTAATAGTGTTATGCGCCAAACAATTATATTGAATCCCATCTGTCGTTTTTCTAATCCCGCCAACTGAAATCGACATTCCCCCTCCTCTATTTCTATCCAATCTAGGTTGGGGCCTATCTGCCTCTTCAAAAACTTCTATTAATACTTCGGGAGATGAATGAAGATCTAAACCCTTCAATTGTTTAAATGCCCGTTTGGCATTTTCAATTGTGATGTTTTCTTTCGTTCTAGCCCATACATTTTCTAGATGCCCGTCTATCACTCCTACACGATTACATGATGCGGATATTTCTACCCCGTGCATTTCAATCCCACTCCCCTCTAGTTTACCAAGTATCTTTTGCGGCTCCGTCTCCAATTTCTCTTCTTCATTATGGATATGTGGGATCACATTGTCTAAAATTTGCATTGATTTAACACCATCATATCCTGCTCCAGAAACAGCTTGAAGCGTTGAAACGTGGATGCTTTCTAGTCCAAATATGTCCAACGCTTTCAAGGTAGGTGCTAATGTTATCACTGAGCAATTGGGATTTTTTATAAGTGCCCCGTCCCACCCTCTATTTTCTCGTTGAATTTCAATTAGACCCAGGTGTTCTGGGTTTATTTCTGGAATAACCAATGGAACATCTTCGCACATTCTGTCGTTTGAAGAATTAGATGCAATAATGTATCCTTCTTTACACAAATTTGTTTCCGCCTTTGAAGCAATTTGGGATGGCAATGCCGAAAATAATATTTCGACATCCTCTGGAATACTCTTGCCTATTGTAGGTTTTACTTCCATTTTTGATATTTCATCAGGCATGGGTGTACCTAGTCCCCAATTAACCGCATCTCGATACAATTTGCCCACACTTTTGTCACTTGCAGTAAGAACTTCTATTTCAAACACAGGGTGATTTTGGATCAATTGAATGTATCGTTGACCAACAGCTCCTGTGGCCCCAATTATTCCTACTGAAATTACCATACTGATCGGATAGTGCGACAACGGACAAAACGATTGTGATAATCTAACACAAAGAATTATAGATCATAGCCCTTTCATTGACTAGTCTTTTTATTTTTTCTTGTTACATATCCTGCTATTCGATTTCTCACTCTTTTAGATTCAACATTAGTGACAAGAGAAACTGTTTCTTTATTCTCATCAAAATCATCTGAGAATTTTTCAGGATACCTCTCTATTAATTCCCGAGAAATACGCTTGACATAAGCTGGCTTAATTGGCATACTTCCGGTTTGTCAATTCTCTGGCTTAAACTCATCTAATCGAATATTGGGGGCCATTTGACCCTTTCATCTAACTCCGTACTCCAGATTTTCTATTAAACGTCCCATAAATAATCCCAATCGGGGAGAAACAGTGTCATTACTTCCTCCTGGAACAATTTCTGGTTGCGATTTCAAAGTCATTAGAAATTTCCCACCAAATGTCATGGCCTCAATCGTATCTCTCACATCAATAGTCAAGCCTTCATCTGATGTATCCAAATCTACCCTGGCTCGATCTATGTCATCATATATGATGGTCCAGGAAGGACCTCCTATGATTTCCAACATGGTGCTTAAAGGACCTACTTTTATACGGCCCAAGTCTGCCTCAATATAAACCATCTCGCCCTCCACTGTAGCCTGATAACGTCCCATATCTTTCCCCTAGTACTCCGATTAGTATCATTGCGAGAACTTGTAGCATTAAAACTTTTTTCTTTGGCCATCTTTTTCACAAACTCCAAAAACTAGCTCCTCGATAAGATTCTTTGCCTCTCTATCTCTATCATCTCCACATCTTTCTACAATTTCCAATAATTTTCCAATATATTCCAAGTCTTTACTTCTATTATCGGATATCCTTAACCTAGATGCCACGACAGTGGCTTCTATAATTGCATTGTATCCTCTATTTATTATGGGGATCTCTTTTTTTATTATTTCTTCTTCTATTATCTCAATTGACCAATCTTCCCATTCTGTTTTTCCATCCTTTCCTTTATCTATTGAATTTACTTTAATTTTTCCCCATGCATATGCCCCCTCTATATGTGGTGTTTTTTGCTCTTTAATACAGAGGGCAGCTTCTACAAACAAAAACGAGTCACGCGTAAAATGAATGTATGCATCTCCTCCTTTGTGAAAATTTTCGCGTGTTTTTGTTTTTCCCCACGTTCTAGCGGTAATCCTTTCCCCTCCTTGTAATCCTAATAGGGCCACATTCCAACCTGCTAAAGTATCAAAAGTTGTTATAATCACTTCTACTATTCCTTCAATTTCAAATGGAAACTTATTCATTTTTATTCAATTTCCTCAAGGGCTTCTAAGCATGATCCATATACTCTCTTTGCATCTTCTGTTGAATTTATACGTATATCTGTCTTCACGACTTTGCGATCTGTTTCTATTTTGTCACTAGAGTCTATCACAAATACATCCACAAATGGGTACATTTCCATTAAACCCGCTGTATTTGCTTCATGCCCCTTCGCACTCATCAACTTTTTAATTGGTCCAGAAAATGCCCTGTCACCTATGAATGGAGAAACAGCAACAACTTTTGTTTCGGAAAGTAATTTTTTAATTCCTTTTAATGATAGGATCGGACCCACACTGGTTATTGGATTAGATGGCCCGATGATCACTTGATTTTCTAGTGCTTTGGTGACCAATTTAGTTGCTCTTGCCACCCCCGACCCTCTATACTCGATATCTTTTACTTCCGGTTCTCCTTTTAAACCCGCCCAAAAACCCTGAAAATGCATCTCACCCCGGTTTGTACTTAAAATACTAGAAACCGGATCGTCGCTCATGGGGAGTAATCTTATATTGGCATCGATTAATGAACATAGATTTTCAGTGGCTTCTGTTAATGTTCTCCCTTCGTCGATCAAACGTGATCTCAGCATGTGAATGGACCGATCCATGTCTCCAATTTGCATGAATTCTTCCTCTCCCGAAAATCTGCGCCATTTTGCTATTTCCCTTCCATTAATCTGTTCGGCCCTTCCCAGAAAATTTGGGGCCCCCTCCCAACCTTTTTCTTTTGCCGATCTAACCAGGTATTCATGAGTCTCAAAAGTATCTCCTTCTATTCCCCACCATGTATCTTTGTTCAATACACCTGCTGAAAGATACATTATTGTATCTAAATCTGGACAAATAAGTAGATCTCCCATTTCAATATCATCACCAGTATTCCCTATCACTGTAATCTCTGAATTTGGCATTAAATCTGACAATAATTTTGGAGTCCCCGTCCCTCCAGAAAGTAACGTAGTCATATTATTTTTCCTCTTCATTTTCTCCAAGTTATATCTCTTATTTTTCCCCCTCTCGTTCTATATGTTATTACTTATATGTTATCCTATTCTATCCCTTCCTAGATGAAAACTATTAAGGACAGCGTCCATGACCATATCACTATTGATGGACTTGCCTTAGATTTATTGGATTCCCCTGCCGTTCAACGATTACGACACATAAAGCAACTAGGTACTGTTTCTCTTGTCTATCCATCTGCAAACCACACTCGATTCGAACATAGCATCGGGGTTTACCATCTAGCATGTAAGGTCACTAACCATCTTTCAATTCCTACTGAAGAATCAAACCATATCCGGGCGGCTGCTATGCTTCACGATATCGGCCACTCTCCCTATAGCCATAACATTGAACCTTTACTCAACCATCGGATTGGATTTGAACATGACGATATACTAGAATTACTCACTTCTACTCCTCTGAGTGTACTTCTTGAAAAGCATAATTTAGATGCAAATCTTATCGCAGATTTGATCATTGGAAAAGGGAAACACGGACAAATAATCTCAAGCTCCATAGATGTAGATCGAATGGATTATCTAGTCCGCGATGCCCATCATACCGGGGTTCCTTATGGTTCTATAGATCACGGAAGATTGGTCCGAGAACTTTCTCTCTCCAACGGTGAACTAGTGTTATCCGTTTCCAATGGAAACGTCCAGGCTGCTGAAAGCCTACTCTTAGCTAGGACTCTCATGGGTCCTACTGTGTATAATCACCATGTAGCTCGAATTTCCAAATCACTACTTCGACGAGCAACCGAATTTTTACTTGATTCTAAAATTATAAAAGAACACGATTTGCGCAGCATGGATGACCACGATCTACATGCAGCCCTTCGATCGCACCCAAAAACCTCTCCCCTTGAAACAAGGATTTCTAATAGGAATTTATATAAACGCGCTATATGGGCAGAACTGAAAGACGTCCCCGATGATGTAATTAATGCCAATTACGATTCCATCCATTCATTTGAGGAAACTATTGCTTCCAAACTCAATATAGACGTTCAATCTGTAATAATAGATATCCCCAAACTTCCTCTTCCAATTGGACAGGATATAAAAATCAAAGCTGGAGACACAACTCGAATGCTCCATGAACATTCTTCACTTATCGATGCACTACAAGCTGCACAAAAAGAACAATGGAGACTTGGCGTTTATGCCCCTGAAAATCTCGTGGAACGAGTAGGAAGTGCGGCAGAAAGAGAATTAAATTTACAAACAAACGGGCACTTAATTTCTATGAGGTCGAAGAAAAATTTCAGTCTAGATACATTTATGACTTAAAATATCCCAGCGACTCATTCAAGTTCATACCTAGCAAAGTGTGTTTATGCAACTACAGGGAACAATCCTCTCTGGATATGACTTCGATCTAATAGAGGGTACTATCATTATTGAAAATGGGCAAATAGTCGCAATCGAAGAAGAATCTACATCTAGCAAGAACATAATCCTCCCAGCTTTCATAAATTCCCATACTCATATTGGGGATTCAATAGCAAAAGATGCCGGATCTGGACTTTCCCTCGATGAGTTAGTCGCACCTCCTAATGGGCTCAAACACCGTCTACTCTCTTCAGCGAAACCCGATGATCTAATTTCTCAGATGAAAAGGTCCATTCAACTTATGGGGACTATCGGTGTGGCGGCATTCGCCGATTTCCGTGAAGGTGGAATTGAAGGTGTTCGTATGATACACAAAGCCAATTTAGAGTCTAGTGTGGATGCAATTGTTTTAGGCCGAGATACCATTGAAGTGTTAGATATAGCAGATGGTTTCGGTGCTAGTGGATCTAGGGATTCTGATTTCACCCAAGAACGAAATTCAACAAAAACAGTAAATAAATTGTTTGGAATTCATGCTGGAGAACGTGATAAGCTGGATATAGACACTTCACTGGAATTGGAACCCGACTTTATAGTCCATATGGTTCATCCAACGTCTGAACATCTTGATAGTCTTCAAAATACTAATACTCCGGTTGTAATATGTCCCCGTTCCAATCTCGTTACTGGCGTTGGGCTCCCTCCCATTGAAGATTTACTAAACCATACCACTGTGGCACTTGGAACGGATAATGTGATGCTAAATAGTCCTTCTCTCTTCCGTGAAATGGCATTTGTTTCAAAACTCTTTGAAATCGACCCCCGCGACATCTTGCGAATGGCTACTTCTTCTGGAGCAGCAATTTTTGATCTTGATTACGGTGTTATTAAACCTAACAAACAAGCTAAACTTTTGGTACTAGATGGGGATTCTAATAATCTCTCTGGTTCGTCTGACATAATTAGCTCCATAGTGCGAAGAGCCGGTCCAGCAGATATCAAACAAGTTTATCTATAGCATTTCTACCTTTCTATCTAATCGCTCTCAATGTACCTCCTATTAGACTATAGATTGTATCTTTTCCCGCCGATACAGAGGAAGGGCCAAGAAAAATAGATGCTTCATATAATTGTATAGTTCTGATTAATTCCCCTGTAATTCCATCGATTATTTTCATACTTGCAATATCCGATCTGTTTATTCTATCTTGCAATTCTCCAACATATATTTGGCCATTTATCATTATTGGATTTCCCCACTCAGTAGTTGCATATTTCATATTCTCTGCCTCTGAAGTCCATAGTCTTGAACCTCCACTTTGATCTAATGCAATCATTCTAGCGGTGGCTTCATTCCTCCCCGAAATTTTAACCTGCGAGGAAACGTATAATGCATTTTCACTTGCTGCCATTCCACCGAACGTTCCGTTCTCTCCCGAAACAACTGACCAATCTATACTTCCACAGGAATCCTCTATCGCAGATATTTTGTGTTCTCCTGTATACTCCGATCTGCCAATTCCATATATGATTTCCCCATTTGCAATGACTTGGTCATTTATATATCCAGGACCTGCTGAAACTGACCACACTTCCGACCCATCTACTCTCAAAAGCCTGTGAATTTTATCTTTCCCCGTTATATATACTGAGTCTCCTTGGATCGCAAAAAGACCCGCTATGTAATCCGATCTAAATTCCCATTCTATTTCTCCCGTTTCTGGATCAATTCCATATATTGTATCCTCCTCTCCGGCTCCCATTCCTACAACGTATAATCTATCACCTCCATGAACTCCATTTATAAATCTCCATTCTCCCTCTGGTTTGAACGACATAGATAATCCCCCCGTCTCCACGTCAAAAGAATGGAATCCGTCTGGACTTCCTGCATATATCTGATCTCTTGTAACCGATCCTGGTACTAAGGCCCCGCCTTCATATTCTGCAACCCATTTCTCTTCTCCCCGTTCGACATCCAACGAATACAACATCCCCAACCCTCCCATTCGCTGCCACCCCACATATGCTGTATCATCCCTTATTAGTGGACGCACAGATGGCATACTTGCCATCGGAAATGGAACTTCCCATGATATCTCCATAGTATCCGATTTTGGATCCATTCCATATCCTTTTCCATCCCCTGTAAGATTACATCCAGGGTGTGGCCACCACCCACCCGAACCCTTGATAGGTTGATATTCATTTTCTTTTTCTATGGCACCATCTGGACATTTGGCCTCGTTGGAACCTTCCATACAACCTGCCAATCCCAAAATTCCCAAACCCGACATTTGAAGTATCTCCCTCCTACTTTTTTTAATATCCATAATATCTACTATCCTTGTGAAATTTTAGTTCTATCTATTTTTCATTCCCGATTATATCTATAAATCATTTATTTCTATTTAAAATATTCTTAATATCGATTCTCTCCACCCACCATAATCCCGCTATGAGCATTATCACAATAAAAGTTGGAATCCAATTATTATGATATGTATTCACCAATCCCCATAATAAAACAAAACTGATCATGTCATCTAGTCCAAATTCACACTCTTCAATGCGTGCAAGAAGCTTTTTTCTATTAAACACACGGCTTACTACCAACACTGATATCCCCCCACTGAGCAACCACCCCTGATAATTTGTATATGGGACTCCATAGAATTCTCCCCCATTTCCATAACTCCAAAAACCAAGACTCACCGCGGCCGGATCCAATACTAAATCTATCAGGATGATTACCACGATTGAAATTGGAATTATCAATCTTTGATTTATTGGATATTTATTTACAATTAACAATGTCAACAAATACCCATTCAGCACTAATGGAATGAAGAAAAGTGGAAGTGCCATTGGAATGTCAGAAATCATTGGTCCCAATTCTACTAAATATTGGAAATTTCCATATGGCCATCCATATCTTATACCTATGTATTCGATAAAATACACGTACCCCGTTAATAACAGTAACAAAATTCCATTTTTCCTATTTATCAGAGGTAGGATTGCAACAATTAACGGCAATCTCATCAGTGCAGTTCCTATCAAAACAATGTAAGGGTTAAATGAGAGCCACGGTGGGAGTATCATCTCTTTACTAGCAACTAGCAACACAGCACCCATAATTGGCATCACCAGTGCCAACAATAACCTATTCTCTCGTACAAATATTTCCAATCTATTTATCAAATTACGATCCTCCAAATCCCTCCTATTACTAAAACAAATCCAATTATCGTATTGATTTTTGGATACCACCAATATGCAACTTCAACTTCTATTTTTCTCAATACTATTATTCCCAATATCGCTAAATATGAGGATAGAAATATCCCTAGTCGGACATCCACTAATGCAAACAAAATCGAAGAAGCAAACCAACAGCTCCCACAATATGCTAAAGTTTTACTTTGGCCCAATGATGTAGCCAATGTTTTAATTCCTGATTTTTTATCTGGTCCAATATCTGGAATGGCAGAGAACGTGTGCATTGCCATCGCCCACAAACTACCTCCTCCTATTGCAAGCAAAGGGGGTATCGAACCTGAGACAACTATGTACCCGACGATTCCTGGAAATATATATAATATATTTGAACAAGAATCCAGAAATGGCTTTGTTTTAAATCTAAAGGGAGGTGCACTATATGCCCAACTTAAAAAGAGAAAACCAATCATCCATGGAATTGCATTTACAGTGAGAATTCCTCCCAATGCTATCCCTAATATTGCACTAATTATGACCAAAGTGGGCAATTTTCTTCCCCCTTTATATCGAATCTCTTTGGTTTTCTTTTTTGGATTCTTTTGATCAATCTTAGAATCAAATATATCGTTAATCCCATAAACTAGAAAATTAGCCGGGATCAGAAAGTATAGTATGATGAGCGCAACATCCAACCTCACTAATTCTTGGACGTGCTCTGCTCCATACGTGGCACCAACTAATGCTGGTCCTGCAAGATAAAGCCAAAATCTAGGTCTGGATGCCTCAACCAATTTAATATATTTGCCCCCTCTCATTTTGTCTCTTTTTTAATATCTTTAATGATGGCTTCTGCTGTGTGCTCCCCACTTATCAGGCACATAGGAACTCCAATACCGGGCCTGGTATATCCTCCTGTGAAATACATTCCTTTTAATTTCCTCGAACGGTTATCTGGCCTAATCGGGCCTGTTTGCTTTAACGTATGTGCCAATCCCAATGCAGTCCCCTTGCTACTGTTATACCGCCTAGCAAAATCTGACACCGAGAAATGCTCTTCTAGTACTATTTTATTCCTTAAATCTACACCAACATTTTCTGCAATATCTGCCAATATTTTGTCTCTATATTTTTGCCTCATATGTTCTTCATCTTCTACATCAACCGATATGGGAACTAAGATGAATAGATTACTATGGCCTTTTGGAGCAACAGAATCGTCAGTGTCTGAAGGCGCGCATATGTAATAGGCAGGATCTGTCGGCCATGCCGGGTCCGTGAATATTTCCTCAAAATGACCCTCCCAGTCTATTGGTAAAACCAGATTATGATGAATTAATGGGTCTATTTCACCTTCTATCCCTAAGTAAATTAAAAATGCAGATGGGGCATATGTTCGAGATTTCCAATATTTATCATCAAATTGTCTTTTGTCCTCTGGCAATAACACTTGCTCCGTATGGCCATAATCGGCATTACTAACTACTATGTTTGCTTCTATTATCTCTGCATTTTTACTCCTCACCGCAAATAATCCCCCTTCCTCTTCGATTGAATCTACCTCAAAACCTAGCTTATATTCGACACCCAATTCTTCCCCCATTTTGGCGATAGATGAAATAACCCTGCCAATGCCCCCCTCTGGATAATATACTCCCAAATTAAAATCAACGTGACTCATTAAATTATATAATGCGGGAGTATTTTTTGGAGATCCTCCTAAGAATACTAATGTATATTGTACAATTTGTTGGAGCTTTTTGTTAGAGAAATAGTTGTTCACATGATTTTGCATAGAGCGAACTAGACTTATTTTATGGGCATTTAGCAACACATCTAAACTCAAATAATCTCTCAACCGAGGCCTGTCTTTGTATACAAATTTTTGCATCCCCAATTCATAAGTCATTTTCGAGTTATCTAGATATCTTACAAGTGCATCTCCTGCTCCTCTTTCCATCCCTTCAAATAGGATTTTATTTTGCTCCAAATCTGCCACTATATCTACGTTTTTCTGATCTTTAAAAAAGATCCTATAATGTGGATCCAGACGAATCAATTCATAATAATCTTCTGGTTTCCTTCCAAAAAATCCAAAGAATCTTTCAAATACATCTGGCATGAGGTACCATGATGGCCCCATGTCGAATTTAAACCCATCCTTCTCCAAAATAGAAGCTCTCCCTCCTATCTGTTCATTTTTTTCCACCACGGTAACTTGAATCCCCTGTTGTGCCAAGAAACATGCACAAGATAGACCTCCAATCCCTGCCCCAATTATGATCGCGGACTTATCGAGCATATTCTCCTTCGTCATTTTTGAAAATTAACCAACAATTTTTTCATACTAAACGCACGTCGAAGTGATTTTTGCACAGTTTTGTATTTTTCCCCCCTGTCATCTAACATTCCGGTCGTTAAATAAAATGTAGCCTTGGGATCTTTTGTCACTTTTAAGTGCCACCAAGTTTTAACTAAACAAATAATTTTATCTTGCATATTCAACGTCGAACGGTGAGTCAAAACATCATATCTTCGGTTTACAATCAATCGATGATGGTCTGCATACAAAACTGATGCCAATAGTACTGCAAATTGACAGTCATTTGGCAAATGTTCAATCCCTTCTATCCCTTTTCTATAAAAATCCTCGGCCCTACTAATCTCTTCTTCCATAACTTTGGCAAACTCGTTTGAAAATTCTAAATTCTCTATATGTTTGTATTCAACACCATATTTGTCTAACGTTTCTTTTGGCATATACGACCGATTATATTCTATAATGTCTTCTCTAACATCTCTAAGGAAATTGGTTAATTGAAATGCTTTTCCTAAAGCAGCAGCAGTTTCAATAATCTTCTCCGTTTCTTTAATCTTCATGATAGAAACCATCATATTCGCAACTGTAACTGCAGACCCTCGCATATATTCTTCAACCTCACTGAAAGTTTCATATCTATTTTTAGAAATATCCATACGCATAGCATCTAAAAATGCTATTATCTCTCCCGTTGGGATCTCATACCGCCTGCGCAATTCCTCAAATGCCTTTAACGATGGTTCATCTGTTAAAGATTCTCCTAAAACAGCTTTTTGTATCTGATCAATTTGCTCAATCTTCACATAGGACTCCTTGTTTTCCGAGGTGTCTACAATTTCATCTGCAATCCTAAAAAATGCATATAAAATATGCGTCGCGTACCTGACTCTCTTTGGCAATAGTAACGTAGCGAAATAGAATGTCTTCCCAGTTTGCTGCTGTATGTTCTTACTTTTACTTATTTGTTCACCTGATACCATTTCTAAATACCAAAACCCATCAATTTATGATGAATTCGACTTTCTACTCATTTTATTATGCCCCTCTTTTAAAAACCTGACCAAATACGGTATAAGATATATTGCTTTCAATAAATATAACTTGCAATTTTATCGCATTTATGGGATTATCACAATACATCCCTACGGAATGATCACAACTTTTCCAATTCCCTCTCGATCATATACTCTTTCTTGGGCTTCATTTGCCTTTTCCAGTGGATATTCACTCTCTACTAAAACTTTTAGTGAATCTTCACTCATCATTTTAGATATTTGCTCCAAAATATCACTAATTTTTGGAGTATTGAACATACTCATCATGTACAACTCTAGTTCCTTCGAACGCGCAACTGCAAATTTTGGAATTCTCACTTGATCCTTCCTCTGTCCAATTCCTATTATCCTGGCATTTGGATTGGCAACTTGGATATCTAGTCCAACATATTCGTCACATAGGTGATCAAGAATGACATCTTTCCCCCCTGTATTTGAAATTAATCCTAGAAGATTTTTCTCATTGTAGTCAAAAATATATTTTGCTCCCAATTTTTTAAGTTCTGTATGCTGTTCCGATCTAGCAGTTGTGGTCACTTCCGCCCCAATTTGTTTGGCGATTTGAATGGCCACATGCCCTACTCCTCCACCCCCGCCATGTATTAAACATTTTTCCCCCGGTATCAAATTGGCATGATCGATAAGGGCACGCCAAGCTGTCACTCCCACTAGTGCAATTGCAGCCCCCTGTTTAAATTCAATCGAATCTGGGAGTGTGGCTAGATTCTCCCGTGGCGCTACAATGGAATCTGAATATGTCCCCTCGATATCTCTCCCCAACCCCGTTCCAAATACTCGATCTCCCACTTTTAGGTCACTATGTTCGGATTCTATTTCTTCTATTACTCCTGCAAAATCAGATCCAGGTGTCCATGGAAATCGGGGAACTTTGTATGTGCCCTCCCGAAAATAAGTGTCAACGGGATTCACTCCAATTGCTTCAACTTTGATTCTAATATCTCCTCTATTCAGTTTCTTATTTTTTATTTCCTCCACTTGTAAAACTTCCGCCCCTCCATATTCATAGAAGCATACTTTCTGCATGATCGGCATAGTACCCCTGTGCAGATAAGTCGTCATATTGTCTATGAAATGGGCCTTTTACAAAATCATGAGATTTAACATCAACAGGGTTTCACTTTACATCAATGCGTTTGCATGAATATCAAGCAAAATCAGTTTTCTCAGATGGTGGGATCCCAATCCCCCCTTCTGGACTAGCCAATTCCATTGAAACAGTGCTAGAAGAAACCAATCGTATAGGCTATCCCACAGTCATTAAAGCACAAGTCCATGTTGGCGGTCGTGGCAAAGCAGGGGGCATCGCTCTAGTGCATAATGATGAAGAAGCAGAATTGGCTGCAAGTAAAATAATAGGAATGGACCTCAAAGGCTATTTTGTGTATGAAGTTTTAGTAGAACAGGCCATTGATTTTATAGATGAAATCTATCTTGGAATTACTCTCGACCGAAGCTCCGGAATGCCCGTTGCTATGGTATCTTCTCAAGGTGGAGTTGATATAGAACAAGTTGCATCCTCTACTCCCGAAGCCATATCTAAAACTTACATAGACCCTCTGCTTGGTCTTTCTAATTCCCAAGCCAAAACTGCAGTATCCGATGCCGGGATCTCTCCAACTCTAACCGATCAGGTAGCGCATATACTTTTATCCCTTTACAATATTTGGGAAACTTCTGATGCAACAGAGGCTGAAATCAATCCACTAATGGTTTCGAAGAATGGGGGTGTAATTGCCACCGATGCGGTCTTGAATATCGAAGACGATGCACTTTTTAGACAACCAGAACTAGCCGACCTTCGAGACACAAGAAATAACAACGAACTTGAATCAAAAGCAAATCTATATGGATTTAATTATGTTCGTTTGGATGGTAATATTGGGATCATTGGAAATGGGGCCGGACTAGTCATGACTACCCTAGATTTAGTAGATCACTATGGTGGGAAACCTGCCAACTTTCTGGATATTGGAGGTGGAGCAAACTCTGATAAGGTTGAAAATGCACTTGACATACTATTTGAAGATGAAAATGTCGATTCGATACTTTTCAATATTTTTGGTGGTATAACTCGAGGCGATGAAGTGGCCCGTGGAATAAATGATGCTCTTGATAATTTCGATGCACTCCCCAAACCAATTGTAGTCCGTCTAGATGGAACAAATGCACAGGAAGGAATGGAAATTCTAAACACAGATCACCTATCTGTAGAATCCACGCTCGAATCTGCCGTTCAACGGGCAATTGCATTGGCGTCAAAAGGAGGTAACTAAAATGAGTATATTGGTAAATAAAGATACTCGAATAATTGTTCAAGGTATTACGGGTAGCCAGGGTGCGTTTCACACTGAACAAATGATAAATTATGGTGCCAATGTAGTTGCAGGGGTAGTGCCTGGAAAGGGTGGATCTGATTTCAATGGCATTCCTGTTTATGATACCGTCAACACTGCCATGGAGGAACATGATGCCACCGCTTCAGTTGTTTTCGTACCTCCTGCATTCGCTGCAGATGCTATATTGGAGGCATTCGATGCAACACTAGATTTAGTTGTCGCAATCACAGAAGGAATTCCCTCTCACGATATGATGAAAGTTAATTTTTCCATCCCTCCCGGAACCCGGCTATTGGGCCCAAATTGCCCCGGTATTCTAACTCCTGGGGAAACCAAATTGGGAATTTTACCAGGTGATATTTTTACTCCTGGTCCCGTTGGCCTCGTTTCGAGGTCTGGAACTCTCACTTATCAAATTGCTTCAAATCTAACCAATTCTCATCTCGGACAAACAACTGTCGTTGGCATAGGTGGGGATCCTATAATTGGAACAAACTTCATCGATTGCCTCGAACTATTTGAAGCAGACCCTGATACTAAAGTAGTAGTTATGTGTGGAGAAATAGGTGGTGAGGACGAAGAACAAGCTGCCGATTTCATAAAAGAAAATATGGATACTCCAGTTGTTGGATTCATCGCAGGTAGAACTGCCCCACCTGGAAAACGTATGGGGCATGCAGGCGCCATAGTTTCTGGGACAGGGACTGGAACTGCACAATCAAAAATCATGGCACTTGAAAATGCAGGAGCTTCAGTTGGAAAAACTCCCTCTGAAGTAACTAACTGTGTAAAAGAATTTCTTTAAATTGAAAAATTTACCAATTCAATTTTGTTCGCACTTTCCAAGCTTCATAAGTGGGTCTTCTGACGTATCTGACCCTTCTGTACGGACATACCTTATATCTCCTACATTGGCGGAAACTAATGCTATGTCTTCTCCATTTACTACAACATGATAATTTGTTAGATTCGATTCTATCATGCTATATGCTTGATCGATATTTCTTTTCTGTATCTGGCTTGCAACTTTGAATCCAATTTTTTCAATGGACCTACAATCGTCATACTCACTATTCTCTCTTAATTCAATACATGTAACTTCCCATGAATGCATACTTAATTTATTCTCTCGACCAGCTGTATTAAACTTGACCCTTGTCTATTGTCACTCGCTCCTACAATTCCCTTCTCGTACATCCCCAATATACTCTGCAAATGCTGTTGTTATTAGGAGAATGCAAACTAAAATGGAATATAGTTTTGTCATGCAATCACTTTGCAACTCACCAATGATAAAACCTATAATATAATTGCTAAGAAAATCTAAGAGGAGTCATGTTCAGAATTGGTTCTCACGTTTCAACAGCAGGTGGAGTCGAAAAAGCAGTCGACCGTCAAGTGGAAATAAATGGAAACTGTGGCCAACTTTTTGTAGGTTCTCCTCGCGGATGGAAAGTAGGAGAAGTCAAAAAAGAAGGCGCAGACCTATTTAAAAAATACTGCTCGGAAAAAGATGTTGGACCTTGGATAGTCCATGGAACATATCTAATCAATTTAGCAACGCCAAAAGAAGAATTAGCAGAGAAATCCGTTGTAACTGTCCAAGGAGAGTTAGATGCATCGGCAGAATTGGAAATTCCATATTACACCTTTCACCCCGGTGCACACACAGGAGAAGGCGTTGAGAAAGGATTGAAGAACATAGCCATGCGACTTTCTCAGTTGGAGATACCAAAATCCGTCACACTACTTCTAGAGAATACTGCTGGAAAAGGCACCACTCTAGGGGAGACGTTTGCAGAACTCCAAACGATGGTAGAAGAATCAACGTATGGGTATGAAGATATTGGAGTATGTCTTGATACTTGCCACTTATTTTCTGCTGGATATGGATTTGGAACTGACGAAGAAATCTCTCAGATGATAGGTGAAATTGAAGAGACAATTGGCATTGAAAATGTACATTATTTACATCTAAACGATTCGAAGCATCCCTTCGGGTCAAAAAAGGATGAGCACGAACATATAGGTGATGGAGAAATCGGAGAGGGGCCCTTTAAAAATCTCATCAACCATAAACTCTTTAGAGACCTCCCAATGGTTCTAGAAACGCCAATAGATGAGGAAAAAGACCATTCTTGGGACATTCAAAAAATAAGGGACTTGCGGGATGATTGTTAGATCATGGGAATGGGGTCGATCATAGACTGTTCATTCAACTCCTGCCCAAATACACCTTCAGAATTAATAGATCAAGCAATTGAATATTCCAAAACAATCCAATTACCTATTGACCTCTCTGTCATTCATTGGACTATCTCTCGCCACGCGACAAAACGAGCAGCTTGTTGCAAATTCACACACGGTTCTCCTGATATTATAATTTCTCTCACATGGAAAGCTTTCCAAGCTTATGGCTGGGAAAAATTTATGGGAATCATACGCCACGAATTAATCCACGTATGGGAATATCAAACATATGGTTCAACCTCTCATGGTTCTTTATTCAAACAAAAAGCCCAGCAATTAGATGCACCCCTCCGATGCGATGAATTTTGTCCCCCGCGATTCTATTTAATTTGCACAAATGAAAATTGCCATTGGGAAACCACTCGACACCGTGCATCTAAAACAGTAACTCACCCTTTCAATTACTATCGTTGTCGCAAGTGTGGATCGCCTTATACGGTCGAACACGTCAACACATCAATTCGTTGGAATACCCATTCCGAGTATGTGCGGGCACGGCAAAAAATAGGAACTCAATGGTAGTGCCCCCTTTATGTATATTCTTTCCAGTGCCGTATTGCCCAATAACTCACTCCTGAAAAAACCAAGCCTCCTGTGATTAAATAGACATATGTTTGAGATGTATATCCTGCCCCTTGAACAACTCTGATCAATCCCTCTCCTGAAAGCGATGCTATAATGAATCCAACGATTGTAATTGCAATCACCACTTTCATTACATCAAACCCATTCCTCCGCTTTGCCTTTTCTATCGAGTAAATAGTAAATATAAATAATATTGAACTAAACAAAACATAAAACCCTAACCTCTGGTCACTTCCCACGGCCCTTCCTTCTACCAATTCCACCAATCCCACTGCTGCCAATGCAAAAATAACAGTAAATAGCCCTATCTGAAATCCAAGCTTTCCAAATCTACTTGCTCCTAATAAGCCAATTGACCTTACTATCTGTCTAATTCCTTTTGAAATTTCTATACTTCCTGTTGGAATCTTTATTTTCCCACCTTTTGATCCCATTCTCCTATTCTTTTTGAAACCTTTCATAATTTATTCTCTCTTATATTCCAGTAGAGGGAAGGCTATATACATGGCGCCCAAAAACTTCCTATTTAATGCCCCAAAATTCCACAACTATCACAATAACTGAGGATGGTATCACCCTTCCCATCACTTCCATTCTCACTGGACGTGGATTTATTACAGGCAAATCTGGATCTGGGAAATCTAACACAGCTAGTGTGGTAATTGAAGAACTCCTTAAGAATCGATGCCCACTTTTGATCATCGATACCGATGGTGAATATCGTGGCTTGAAAGAGCAATTCAAGGAACTCATTCATATGGGTCAACAACAGGAGTCTGATGTAGAATTGACATTGGATAGAGTAGATTTAATCACCGACCACGCTCTACTTGAGGGGGCACCTGTCATTCTAGATGTGTCCACTTTTGAAACAGACCAAGCAAAATCGATTATCAACGAGGTAGTCACTTTGCTGTTTCACAAAGAAAAAGAACATAGAAAACAGTTTTTAATCATAATAGAAGAGATACACGAATTCATTCCACAACAAGGAGGAGTCGATAAGTTAGCACAAAATATCATTAGGATCGCCAAAAGAGGAAGAAAACGCGGACTCGGAATCTGTGGAATATCCCAAAGGCCTTCTGCTGTTGATAAAGATTTTATCACTCAATGCAACTGGTCCGTTTGGCATCGATTTACATGGGCGACAGACTTTAAAGCAGTTAGTCAAACACTTGGAACTAATTATGCAAATGAAATTTCCACTCTCGAAACTGGAGAAGCATTTTTAGCAACAGATTGGGAACCTACTAGACGAATTTTATTAAAGCAAAAAGAAACCTTTGATGAAGGTGCAACTCCACACGAAGCAGATCCCATCCGTCCAAATTTTAAATCTGACCAAAATGAGCTCATAGAACAATTACGATCCATTGAAGGCCCTCCTCCCGAATTGGATCCAGATACTCTGAGAACTGAATTAACTTCTAAAAATTCCCGGATCAAAGATTTAGAACACCGAATTTTAGAATTAAAAGCAGAATTGGAATCAAAACCCCCTAGTTCATCACCCAATAGTTCAACATCCTCACTTGGAAAAAACGACAACAATACCTTAGAAGGTTCAATGGATTCAATTCGATTGAACCAAAAGAAACAAACTATTCCTGACAGTTCCCAAGAATTCAATCCAATTTGGGAAATTGGCCAACTAATCCTCTATGTCTGGCGCGAATTCATTCACATTTTCTTGTTGGTTTTAGTTAAAATAAAACATATTTTTAAAATAAAACTTTAATTACAAAAAGGATCTACTATCTATTATAGAGGATAGAAAATGCCAATAAATAACCACAAACATCCCTCTGACCCGGATCATGCCGGGAAGCGGCACAGAGGTCTATTAGAAGTAAGAGCAGACGGCGGGGCCACAACAACTATTCAGGCGGTAGATTGCCCTGCAGACAAGGTATACAGCAATCGTAGGATTTTCATACAAGAAATGGCAGAGCGCCATTTTGACAACCGTGAAGTTTGGGCTGCACTGAGGGACCCTGCGAAACGAATTGTAAAAGGATCTGAAATCCCACTCAAGTCTAAAACCGAAAATTCCCTACTTGAGGGTTCAAAAGCATGGGGAAGATCCTATGTTCGCCCTTGGAAAGGAAGGACTCAAAGTATGTCTCTTATGGAACGTGTACTTGCACCTGAAGCGGACGATAAAAAACATTCTCATCAAAATGAAGCGATGATGTATGTATTGGAAGGTAAAGGATATGAAATCCACGACGGAGAGGAATATATTTGGGAGGCGGGGGATTTAATCGTGATTCATGGTGGATGTGTCCACGAACATTATTCTGTTGATCCCGATAAACCCTGCCGCCTTTTAGTTTACAACTCTCTCCCCATCTATAATTTCTTACATCTTGTATATCAAGGAACTGTTAGACATACACCTGGAGACCGGGCAAAAGATCCCAATTGGGTTCCACCATTTGATTGGAATGTTGGACGAGAAGAATATTCCAAAGAGGACCATGATCAATATGCACAGATGCGACAGATGCTCTCCAAGGAAGAGGCAGCAGTTAAATCCGCAACTCAGAGGTCTGGTGTATAATAATCATGTCTGAAAACACCGAATTTGAAGATCCTCATAATTACGAATTCGACCATATACCTCGTCATAGAAAAAGAACCCAGGAAATGGTTCCAGACGACTATATCCACATGGATGAACGGGAGGAATGGGAACGTGGAACTCTTACTACTTCTCATTACCAAGAATTCCTTGACGATTCCAAAAAGAATCCACTTTCTCAACATGGCCCCCGTGGACCTCTTCATAAAATCATTAAACCAGAAGAAATGCCATGGGAGGATTCTCCGCAAGGTAAAATAAAATGGCTTCTCAATGAGAAAATGGAAAGGGATCTTGGCCCCACTGGCGCAGTCAACACCGATCTGTATATGCAGGTTATACCTCCTGGAGGAAAATCAGGTAAACACCGGCATATGAGCGAAGAACTAGTATTTGTCTTAGATGGAGAGGGATATGATCTCCATTGGGACCCAACCGCTGTCATGAGGGACAAAGTTATATGGGAATGGCCAAAAGAACCTCAAAAATTCCTATGGGAAACAAACGATGTAATCTTCATCCCGACTAATACTGCACATCAGCATGTAAATGCCAGTGAAGACCGACCAGCAAGACTACTTTGCTGCAATGCACGCATCTATAATCACCTAGGACTCGGCTTCAACGATCTAGAACAATTTGAAAACGCACCCGAATTCAAAGAATAATTTTTGCTTGATATTTTCTCTCTATATTTTCAATTTCTACCAAAAATGGGTCGAGCCAGATTCGAACTGGCGATCTCCGCAATGTGAATGCGACGTCCTAACCAACTAGACCACCGACCCTATTTACAAGCATATTAATTTCCCACCTCTATTAATAAGATGGATTTATTTCTTCAACTTTCTCACGTTGATTAACCAATCTTGCAAATACAAACATGGCGTCTGACAGTCTATTTAAGTATTCTATGCATCTGCCCACTTCTGCCCCTTCTATTGAAAGAGTTACCAATCTCCTTTCTGCCCTTCTACATATCGCTCTTGCATGATGCAATTTGGCACCTTCTTTACTTCCTCCTGGTAGTATAAATGCATGAAGTGGCTCCAATTCTTTCTCATATTCATCGATCCAATTTTCAATTAATTCAATATGCTTCGACGTTATCTTTATTTCTCCCTCTTCTACCCGTGACAGTTGGGCTTGAATTATATGCAAATGGTTCTGAATTTCAACCAAATATTGTGCCATGTCTTCATATTTCTCTATGGATATCAGTCCTATGGCTGAATTCAATTCATCAATAGTGCCATACGACTCCACTCTAGTGTGGTCTTTTGTCACCCTTTCACCACCTACTAAGTCTGTCTGTCCCGAATCTCCTCTCTTTGTATATATTTTCATATGATTTTTACTACCCTTTCTGAACGGAGGGTCATCGTTTTAACTATTCTATTTTACGCCAGTATATGAGTTTTCTAAGTTAATAGTTCATTTTATTTTTATATATCTCATCATACAGTTTATATATATGCTATAATCGATAGATAGGCCTTATGTCTATATTTGTTCTTCATCCCCAAAAGTTATATCTTGCTGTAACGCACTCTCTTACTATGGGGGTATTTTGGGATTATTATTCTTTTAAAACCTGGGGACACTTATCCAAAAAACAATCCTACATATTTGGTTTCTTATATGTCCTTTTTTTTAAAATCTCTATAGCCTCTATCTTGATATTTTTATACGAACCAAAAAATTTCCAGACAACATTTGGATTTCTTCTTATTGTATGGTTGATTTACCATCCTCTTTTTACTTTTCTCATCCCCCGAAATAACACTTGAAAACCCCCTTCTAGTCTTTTCTGTTTGTTTATTTTGACATTTCGTTCTAAATATATCCTATTATGAGCAACATTCCTGCCACTATACTTGCACTACCTGCAATATTTCCTACCATTTTTTGATGAATATTTTGGATTTTTCCCCACATTTGACTCACAATCCCCATTATTATTATGATTGATGCGCAGAATGAACTCAAAAATAGAATTCCCTCTATCATTTCCGATGTGGTTACCAGTAATAAAATTAAAAATCCACTCCCTGCAAAACCATGGATCGCACCCACTGATATGGACATTAAACTCCAATCAGACCACTTTTGCATTGGGTTTAGGTGGCCAAATCTCCCTCCATGCGTATGCTTATGGGCATTTCTTACCTCTTTAAACACTAAATGTTTTAATCCCAAATATATTAGAGTGATTCCCACTGCAATTTCCCCGACTTCATATATTTTTCCTGGTAATTTGATATTTAATAATAGCAATAGTGCCCCAATTACCATTGTTGTCACCGAATGCCCAATCCCCCATGCACTTCCAACCTTCCACGGACTTTTCTCTGACTCTCGACTCAATAGTGTGGAAACCGCTATTATATGATCTGCCTCAAATGTATGTTCTACTCCTATTAAAAAACCAATTAAAATAACTCCAACCAATGGCCCGCCAATAGATGCATATTCTATGGCTTCGTTCACAGATTATTTTTGAGAATGTGGTTTAAGTAACTATTGAATTTGTTCGGCATTTTTTTATCATAACGTTGAACTAACTCCTCAGTTTATATTTTTATAATGGTATATGTCCGCGATCTTCATTGTAATGTTTGTGAATGCATTCGACCATTTCATCGAATTGCACGAACTTCATTAGAATTGGGGTTAAAAACTAAATGGATGTGCCCTGTTTGTTCTTACCGTTTTGTGTCTATCGATTTGGAATAGTCAGACAAGCCTTAGTCTTCTTCTTTTGGCATTTTATACTACTTTTTTATGTATCTCATGTTGCTATATATATAATTCCCATTTGATGCCTTTCGATCTCAACGTTTATTCTCCCTGGCTGGATGATCTACCATATGACAAATTTCGCCACCCGGATAGATTCAGTTTCTATCAGTGGTATCCGAAAAGTGTTCGATGCCGCAGGGCCCAATGCGATAAATCTAGGCCTTGGACAACCCGATTTCCCCACTCCTTCCCATATAAGGGACGCCGCAATTCATTCAATACAAAACGGCAATTCTGATAGGTATACTCCTAATAGTGGAATTTTGAGCCTTAGACGTGCAATCTCACAGAAGCATTCCCGTGATAATTCTCTTGATATTTCCCCCGATAATATAATTGCCACTGCTGGTGGGAGTGAGGCATTACACTTGGCTATAGAGGCCCATGTGAACCCCGGTGAAAAAGTCTTGATCCCCGATCCTGGGTTTGTTTCTTATCGTGCACTTACCCATATATCTGGTGGTATTCCTGTACCTATCAAATTACGCGACGATTTAACAATGGATCCTGCTTCTATAGAAAGTTCTATTTCAGAAGGAGTGGCCGCTTTTATTGTTAATTCCCCTGGAAATCCCACGGGAGGCGTCCAATCAAAAGCTGATATGAAAGAATTTGCTAGAATTGCAGATGATTACGATATCCTTTGCATCTCCGATGAAGTTTATGAACATTTTGTGTTTGAAGGATCGCATAGGTCTCCTATGGAATTTTCAAAATCTAATAATGTTTTGATTGTCAATACTTGTTCTAAGTCTTACTCCATGACCGGATGGAGATTAGGCTGGGTCGCCGGTTCTCACGAACGAATTGATAAAATGCTTCGAATTCATCAATATGCCCAAGCCTGCGCTAGTGCCGTGTCTCAACACGCGGCGTTGGCAGCCCTATCTGGGCCTCAAGATGGCCTTTTCGAAATGGTCAATACATTTAAACAAAGACGCGATGTCCTTGTAGATGGTCTAATCGACATGGGATTGGATGTACCCTTGCCTAAAGGTGCTTTTTATGCTTTTCCTTCAGTTCCTCCTGGCTGGGTAGAAAATGTTCTTGATCAGGGTGTAATAGTTGTCCCTGGAAGTTCATTTGGAGCTTCAGGGTCTGGAAGTGCACGTATAGCATATACTGTAGATTCAACTCAACTAGAAAAAGCCATAGATATCATGCGTAAAGTTACTCATTCTGTATAAGGCTACTCTTTTTTCTATCATCTTCTCCTTCTGCTTCCTCTGCAATCTTCTTCAACATACGTTTGAAAATCATTCTATGTATTGGTAGTAGTGCATACCAGTACAACAATCCGGATATGCCCTTTGGATCAAATTCCACCGTTTGCCGTATAATCGATCCTCTCCCTTCCTTCTCTACTTCAAATTCAAGCCATGCGCGACCTGGAAGTTTGAATTCGCCTCTAAATCTAACCCGTTTATCCTCTTCATAGGATTCCACTCTCCACCAGTCCACGGTCTCTCCCACTGCAAAATCAAATGGATTTTTCCTCCCCCGTCTGATACCTATCCCTCCAACAAGTAAGTCTATGGATGCTCTCATTTTCCATAACCAATTCGCATAGTACCAACCATTCTCTCCTCCAATCACTTTCACAGGATAAAATGCCCTCTCTGGAGAAACATGGGTTCTTTCCATTCTCACCTCTACAACCCTAGATCCATGGAATTCCCCATTGTTCCTCCTGTCCAAACCCGAAGATGAAACTGAATCAGACCACCTAGTCTGAGCAAACTCTCGATCTTCGTTTACCATTGCACTCGATATGGCTTCTTTTATTCCCATTGGCTGAATCGCAAAAACATTTTCTGCAATTCCATTCTCCACAACACTCGTATTCCTCAAACTGTCTACTAATTTTCTCCCGATCCGCGCATAAACTGGAGTTATCAACCCTAGCCATAGACTAGATAACCGTGGAGTGAGGATTGGTACCTTTATCATTATTCTCTTCAGTTTTCGTTGTTCGGCGTATTCTTCCATTAATTTTCCATAAGATACCACATCCGCCCCTCCAATCTGAAAAATTTGGTTGCTTTTGAATTCGATCTCACTCGATTTTTTTAGATACTGCAACACATCTTCGATAGCTATAGGTTGAGCCTGTGTGGCCACCCACCGAGGTGTTATCATGATTGGTAATTTCTCAACTAATGCCCGAATCATTTCAAATGATATGCTCCCCGAACCAATTACTATCGAAGCTTGTAATTCAATAATTTGGGCCCTCCCCGTTCTAAATATTTCTCCAACTTCGTGCCTACTTCTTAAATGGGGAGATAACTTCGAATTATTTCCACCTAGGCCTCCAAAATAAACTATTTTCTTAATTCCCATCGCATCTGCACATTCAATAAAATTAGTCGCACCAACTCTGTCTATCTCTTCAAAATCATCTTCCCTTTCACCCCCCATTGAATGAACTAAATAATATGCAATATCTACTCCCTCCATTGCCTGGATGAGTGATTCTTTATCTAAAATATCGCCTTGATATATCTCTACATCTTCAATCATCTCCTTCTCAATATAATCTGGATTTCTCACTAGACACCGAATATCAAATTTCGAGCTATCTATTGCCGTTATAAGTCTCCCTCCTATGTACCCCGTGGCGCCTGTCACTAGCACAACAGATTTTTCATTTTCCCGTTCCTGATTATTTTCAACCATCTAATACTCTATAGCTGTTCTCTCCTTTCAATAAACAGACCGTTTCTCTCCTTGCTCAGACCTTTGATTTTATAATAAAAAGGGTCTTTTACTAGTCCACTCCTCAAATAATTAATGACACTTTCGAAACGTGCAGCGCACATCCGAAGCCTTCGAGCAACAGGGACTTCTACAATTGTAGGAATAGCTGCAGCTGTAGTTACTCATATATTTTCTAGTGGGCCATCTGATATTTTAACTATCTTGCCCCTATTAATCACCAGTTTAATTTTGGGACTAGGCATTATGCAATTAATTGGAGTAGATGTTTCGGGATTCTCGAAAAAAGATCATTTCTATGTATCCTTCATGACATTTACAATGTGGTTTGTTACTTGGACTCTCCTACTAACTGCTAATGTCTCATTTTAATCATGGTAAAAAAATCGATTGCAGTTGTTAATCTGGACCATTGTCAATCCGATAGGTGCAATTACGAATGTGCAAATTATTGTCCCCCCAATAGAACTGGGAAAGACTGCATAGTCACCCGTGGGGATTTCTATGAATCAAATGATCTTTTTGTTGGAAAGCCCGACCAAATTCGGATATCTGAAGATATCTGCTTGGGTGAAAAATGCGGTATTTGTGTCAAAAGGTGCCCTTTCGATGCAATAGAAATTATAAATCTACCTAGTGAACTCAACGAATCTCCTATCCATCGATATGGGGAAAATACATTTGTTTTGTATGGATTGCCTGCCCCAAAACCTGGAAATGTCATTGGCCTACTTGGGCCAAATGGAATTGGAAAAACAACTTCTATACAGGTCCTCTCTGGGAGTATAATTCCCAATTTAGGGGATTACTCCTTACCTGCTACCTTCGAATCAGTGATTTCTAATTATAAAGGAACTTCACTCCAAAACTACCTAGAACGACTCCAGGAAAAATCAATCCGAGTTGCCCACAAACCTCAATATGTTGAGTCCATCCCTCGGGCATTTGAAGGCACCGCTCGAAATCTTCTAGAGAATGTAGATGAAAGAGGGGCATTGGAAGGGTTAGTTGAAGATTTATCTCTTAAATCCATACTAGATAATGACATTAAAACCCTCTCTGGAGGCGAACTCCAACGCGTCGCACTTTCTGCAACATTGGCTCGGGATGTGGACTTCTATTTTTTAGATGAAATAACTCCGTATCTTGACATACGGCAACGAGTAGCAGCTGCAAATGTTATTCGAAACATGGCCACTTCTGAAAACCGATCTATTCTAGTTGTCGAACACGATCTAGCTATCCTTGATTTAATAGCAGATTCCATTCATATCGCATATGGCTCCGCAGGTGCATTTGGAGTAATAACCGACATAAAATCCACTCGAAGTGGTATTAATGAATATCTCGCTGGTTTTCTGAAAAACGAAAATATGCGCATTCGACCACAAAGTATAACTTTCGATCAAAGGGCTCCAAAAACAAATATAGACACCGATTCTCTCTTATCTTATCCTCGCATTGAAATGACCTATGAAACCGGATTTTCTTTAACAGTCGAACCTGGTACTATCAACCAACATGAAGTTCTCGGTGTAGTCGGGCCAAATGGAATTGGGAAATCAACATTTGCAAATATCCTTGCAGGAGAACAAAAATCCGATTCATTCTCCTCCGATTCTAGCATTTCCATTTCCTACAAACCTCAGTATCTGGAATTTGAAGACCCAATTCGAGTAGATACTCATTTGGCCAATATAACTTCTGAATTTGGCACTTCATATTGGAATACGGAAATAGCATTACCATTACAATTGGACAAATTGATGAGTCAAAACCTTTCAGATCTCTCTGGAGGAGAAAGGCAGAGGGTTGCAATAGCAGCTTGTCTATCTGCCAGCGCGGATCTCTACCTCCTAGATGAGCCATCTGCCCATTTAGACGTTGAACAACGCTCCCAAGCCACTAGGGTAATTCGAAGATTCGCCGAACATACTGGCGCGTCAGTACTGGTAATTGATCACGATATTTATATGTTGGATCTCTTAGTCAACCGACTCTTGGTTTTCAGCGGAACTCCCTCTGAATTTGGAATTTGTAGCACACCAAATGACATGAGAACTGGAATGAATGAATTCCTATCTGAACTTGGGATTACTTTCCGTAGAGATGAGCGGACAAAACGACCACGTGTCAATAAACCAGGTAGTCAGAAAGATAAAGAACAAATAAAATCTGGAGAATATTACTATTTGCCCCCTGACTGATACTTCTTTTCCGTTCAGTATAGTTCCCTTCTACAGGCCCCACAAAGATATTCTTCTTTTTTATCTACATCCAATACTGTAGGAGAAAACGACATCACGCATCTATTATTGCTACAATGTTCTAACCCTAGCGTATGGCCAATTTCATGCACTACTTCTTTTCTCGTCCTTTCTATGAATACTTCTTTATCAGTTTTATCAGAAAATTCCCTTTGAATTTCCTTTTCTAACCTATACGTCGATACTACACACGCACTCCCTCCTAGGTATGCTAAACCAAACACATAGTTCCTCCCTGTGTAGTATATGTCCTCTTCAGTCACACCTATGATTTTATCAGCTTTCTTATTCTGGGCAATGAATTCTAGAAGTCCTTCTGCCCTATACTGGCTCCTAGATTTTTCATATAACATTTGTGGCATTTCTCTTGTCTCTTGGAACGAAATTTCCATCCCATAAACATGCCTCAAAGCGGAAGAAACTTCTCTCTTAATCGAAGCTTCCATATCCCCAAGGGGCATTATTTCGACCAACATACGAAGAAGATATTATCACCCAGAGATAAACTTCCCGACGTGAATCCCGATTCAACGACCTCTATATTTAATATTCTTAGCCCCTTTGATAACTTACTTGAAGTTGGAATCGGTTCTCGAATGGATGTGGCCCACGCCCTCTCTAAGAATAGGATTGTATTCGCCACGGACATATATCCATGTGAGGTCTCCGAGAAAATTCAGTTTTTCATCGATGATATATGCAATCCGACTCTAGAAATTTACTCTAATACTGAAATTATCTATGCATTAAATCTCCCTCCAGAATTGCACCAACCACTTTTTAATGTCGCTTCCAAAGTTGGATCAAAATGCCTCTTTACCACTTTGGGAAACGATTTTCCAGAAATACCTGTTCAAATTGAAACAATCCCTGGAGAAACTATCTATTGGGCAATTAATTAAAAATCAAAAACTCTTACATCTGTAAGTGACATCTGTATAATTATGCAGATAGATTCTGTCATCCTAGATATAGATGGAGTCCTAGTGGATGTCTCAGAATCATACCGACGTGCCATTGCAGATACCATCGAAAGCCTCAGCGGTGAAGAATTCCCACCTGATGGGATCCAATTATTGAAGAATGCTGGTGGATTTAACAACGATTGGGAATTAACTGATGCGGGAATACTGTGTACTATAGCGATACGCCATGGCTATCCTGGAGACCTCCTTTCTTTAATCCATGAAATAGGAGAAAATGGAGGTGGGCTTGCAGTTACTAAAAATCTCATTTCTGAGGCTATAGGGTCCGACGCAGAGGATGAGTGGGATCCCCACACTGTAAGGGCCATGTTCCAATCTCTCTATTTGGGTAAAGATAAATTCTTAGAATGTTTCCAACAGCATCCCATCATTGACGTACCTGGCTACCATCTATCTGAAGAAATTATAATCGCACCCTATACAATTGAAAAACTCTTGAATCAATTCAATGTTGGAATTTTGACCGGTAGGCCTCTCTTTGAAGTCGATATGGTTCTCAATAATATGTCCATCGAAATTCCTTCTAACCATATAATGGCAATGGAAAATTCTCCTTCTAAAAAACCCTCTCCAGAAGGGCTCCTCTCTCTAGCCAAAACATTCGATTCCTCCTCGATAGTTTTCGTAGGCGACACAATCGATGATATCAAAACAGTAGCCAATGCAAAAAAAGTCGATCCTTCTAAAAATTACCATTCCATTGGAGTTTTAACTGGTGGGCTATCTGGAAAATCTGGAACAAAATTATTTAAAGAAAATGGAGCAGACATAGTCATTCCAGATATTAACCATTTGCCCGAGGTTCTGCTAGATTTTTAGCTCACATCTTGCCTATATGGGCCAAATTAAAACCGGTGGGTCCATATTCTCCACCTTTTTAGCAATAATATGATCATCACATTAATAGGTGGAACTGGAGATATTGGAGAAGGATTGGCACTCAGATGGGCCCATGATACTGATCATGAAATCCGAATAGGATCTCGAGACCCTCAGAAAGGAATTGATAGCGCGGCAAAGTATGAGTCCGAACTTTCCCAACGTGGAAAAGAACGAACTGTTCTTGGAGGGGGAAATAGTGAAATGACTGAAGGGGCCGATATAATTGTCCTTTCAGTACCTCCTTATTATATTGTAGATACCATCAAATCGATAGAATCTGCCATCTCTCCTACTTCTATCATAGTCAGTCCCGCAGTCGGCTTAAAACGAAGTGAAGCTGGGAATTTCTATTCTTCTCCTCCTCCTTCTAGTCGAAGCGTCACAGAATATGCAGCAGATGCTTCTCCAGATGGGGTCCCTCTAATTGGGGCATATCATACACTCCCTGCCCACCGACTATCTAATCTCGACGACCCTTTGAATTTTGACACACTCGTTGTTGGAGATGATGCCTCTGCAAAACAGATCGTCATCGAGATATCTAATGAAATCAATGGCTTGCGAGCCATAGATGCCGGCGCGCTTGAAAATTCTGCAGAGGTAGAGGGCATCACCCCTACCCTGATTAATATCTCCAAATCAAATAAAGATCTGAAAGATCTAGGCGTAGAATTCAAGTAATTTTTTGTGTTCAATTACTGTTCTGTTCAAAAACACTTGACAAATCTTCTTTTTGAGTAACTCCAACGAACCTTGAGATTACTCCTCCTTCATCTTCTATAACAATAGTTGGTATCGATCTCACTTGGTACTTATTGGCAATATCTTGATTAGTATCTACATCGATTTTCTCGAAAATAACCTTGCCTTCCCATTCCTTCTCTAACTCTTCTAAAATAGGATCTTGCATTTTACATGGGCCACACCAATCAGCGTAGAAATCTTTTACAGTTATAGTCATTTTTACCTACCTTTGGCTAATGCACCCACTCCGAATAAGGATTTCCCACTGATTCAAGTCAAGCATTCACACATCCCGAAAGATTTAGGCTAGTTGAATCCAATGAATGTGTATGAAAAAGCAAAAAAGCTCAGGTGGACTCCAGTCGAGCGCAGGATTGGTCCGCTATTTCGACGCAGAATCCAAAACAGCGATCACAATGGATCCAAAAACCGCACTAGCAATTTGTATCATATTTGGTCTTGGGATCTTAGTACTCAATTGGACAATTTAATCCCTATATGTGGCCCTCAATACTAATTAATCTTCAATGCCATCTTCACAAAATCTAGTTGCAGGCGTAATCGGTGTCCAAGGAGATGTGAGTGAACATATGGATGCAATTTCTAGACTTGGAATATATCATAATGTCTCTATTGAAACATTCTCGATCAGACAAACAGGAATCATACCAAAATGTGATTTTTTAGCAATTCCTGGTGGGGAATCAACAACCATATCTCGGCTCATTAACCAAACTGGGATTTATTCAGAAATCATTTCATATGCTCAGTCTGGAAAACCTCTACTCGTCACTTGTGCCGGATTGATAGTCTCATCTTCCAATGCCAATGACTCCCGTGTTAAAACCCTAGACTTGTTGGATGTAACGATCAATCGCAACGCTTTCGGCAGACAAATCGATAGCTTAGAAACCAATTTAAATGTGATTGGTCTTGACGATCCCTTCCCTGCCGTTTTCATACGTGCACCTGCCGTAGAAAAGGTATCTCCAAATATAGAAATCCTGGCAGAGTATGAAGGAAAACCCGTTGCCATCCGTCAAGACAATATATTGGGGACTTCCTTCCACCCCGAATTAACTCTAGATTTGCGAATTCACAATCTAGCATTCTTTGAAAATCCAACTCTCAATTCAAAAAACAATCAATAAGGTATTTTCCAAAATCTATTATATTTTGAATGAATATTCTCATCAGGCCCATGAAACAATCCGTTCTAGATCAACTTTTCAATGTGATCGAACAGCGCAAAGTAGATCTCCCGGAAAATTCCTATACCTCCTCTTTATTTCTCCATGAAAAAGGTGAAAATGCAGTATTAGAAAAAATAGGAGAGGAATCTACCGAATTGATCTTGGCAGCGAAAAATAACAATAACAAAGAATTGATCTGCGAAGCAGCAGACCTAGTATATCATTTGTTGGTTCTCTTATCTATGAAAGGCGTACACATAGATGACCTATTGACAGAACTAGAAGACCGACAAAATTAGTTTCTATATCACAATAGAACCAGTAGAGTTATACTTGCACTTTCTTTAATTTATCCTGGTATATGTATTCCATAAAACATTATATCTGCATTCTTGAGATTCACGCCGAGGTATTTCCACATGCGTATTGAAACTGATTCAAAACTTGGATATGAAGACGTTTTAATCCGTCCAAAGAGATCCACATTAGGCTCTCGAAAAAAAGTTGATCTGAAACGAAATTTCAGTTTTCGAAACTACCTATCTACTGGCGTGCGTAATACTGATATACATTATGATGGAATTCCAATTATGGCTGCAAACATGGATGGGGTTGGAACCATTACCATGGCAAAAGCCTTATCTTCGCAACAACTTTTCACTTGCCTAATCAAAACCTATGGGGCCAACGAACTAATTGATTTCTTTAACACCCATCCCGATCTCAAAGACTCTGTGGCGATGAGCATTGGAATAACGAAACCAGAGCTTGAGAAATTTGTTTCTGTCAAAACGGCAGTGGGTACTAATCTCAAATATGTTTGCGTAGATGTGGCAAATGGTTATTCTGAACGTTTTGTTGATTTTATTTCATCTCTACGTGACGCTTACTCTGATGTAGTAATTATAGCTGGAAATGTAGTCACTGCAGACCAAACACAAGAATTGCTCCTCAATGGGGCCGACATAATTAAAGTGGGGATTGGACCTGGGAGTGTATGCACCACACGAATCAAAACTGGAGTTGGTTACCCTCAACTCTCTGCAGTCATTGAATGTGCCGACGCAGCCCATGGATTAAATGGCCATATCATAGCAGATGGTGGCTGCGTTTTCCCCGGGGATGTCGTCAAAGCCTTTGCTGGGGGGGCAGATTTCGTTATGATCGGCGGCATGCTAGCTGGCCATAATGAAGGCGGCGGGGATGTAGTTACCAAGTATTACAGCGACGGTGAATACCAACTAAATGAAGAGACTAATACTTACATCCCTGTAGTTCATGAAAAAGAATTCATAGAATTCTATGGGATGAGTTCTAAAACCGCAAATGAGAAACATTTTGGAGGGCTCAAAGATTATCGATCCTCCGAAGGTCGGACCGCTCTAGTTCCCTACCGAGGAAATGTAAAAGAAACAGTCCAAGACATTTTGGGAGGCATACGAAGTGCCTGCACCTATGTGGGGGCGAGGAAGCTCAAACAACTCTCAAAATGTACTACTTTTGTTACCACCGCACGTCAATATAATACACGTTACGAAGAAACCACAATCGGGGATTAACCATGGATCTTATGGAGTTTGAATCTCTGCCTACTACTCCAACCTCTGAGGAACTTTTGGACAAGGCATTTTCAAAAGCAGCACGAACAGGAAAAGCAAAATATGGTGTACAAGCCCAACGTTCCATGCTTCAAACATCTTCCAATATTCTTTCTGATAATCTTGATAATATTGTACAAACCTGGCCAGATTTTGATTCTATCCATCCTTTCTATTATGAACTAGCAGATATTCTTGTTGAGGTGGACATTCTAAGAAAATGTCTAGGTAAAATTCAATGGGCCTCTACCAAAACAAAAGATATCGGCCGCGAATATCAAAGCTCACTCAAAGGCACAAACCTTGAACAATCAAGAATAATTAGGAAACAAGCATTCGCACGAATGGCCTCTGTCGTTCGGGGGATTTCAAATGAATTGACAGTATTATCTGAAGCTAGACATTCTCTCAAAAACTTGCCCACAATAAACCCCAATTTGCCAACAATTGTAGTAGCTGGCTATCCCAATGTTGGTAAATCTTCTTTTGTCAATGTAACGACAAATGCCAGAAATGAAATTGCTTCATACCCCTTCACAACACGTGGAGTTCTAGTAGGCCATATTGAATACAACTACCTTCGATATCAATTAATAGATACTCCTGGACTGTTAGACCGACCAATGTCTGATCGAAATGATATAGAAAAACAAGCTATAACTGCACTCAGACACGTGGCAGATTGCATTTTATTTTTCATCGATGCTAGTGAAACTTGCGGCTATTCATTGCCTAATCAATTAAGTTTGAGAGATGAAATTAAGTTACAATTCAATATCCCACTTAATACTGTATGCAGCAAATCCGATCTATCTACTAATATCGAATCCGATCATTACTTATATGTGCCCTCCGATGTCCTTCCTTCCCCCTCTCCGTCCACCATCATTACGCCCGAAATCTTATCTCCTTCCCAATTAATCAAAAAAGCCATTTCTCTTATCCCCCCTTCGGACTTTTGGAAAAATCCCCCTCCTCGATAATTCTATTGCTATGAACCAGGGTATTCTTAACAATAGGGATAGAATCATATAATAGTATGTTCCAGGGACGTCCTAACAGGGATTCTGAAATTATCCTTGTTGGTAGATCTAATGTGGGAAAATCCACTCTGATGAGGAGGATTACAGGACGTTCCTTCAAAACCGGAAAAAAGCCGGGAGTCACTAGAAAACCAAATTTTTACGATTCTCCAAAATACAATTTTTTGCTCACTGATTTGCCAGGATTTGGATTTATGTCTGGGGTGGAAACTACATACCGTGAAACCATAAAAACAGATATAGTTCAGTATGTAGAGTCCAATTCAAATTCTATCATGGCAGCAATTTTGGTCATCGATGGGAATAGCGCAATGGAAATAATAAAACGTCATTTCTCACGTGGAGATCTACCCCATGACATAGATTTTTATAATTTTTTAATCGATTTGGAACTTCCAGTCATTATAGCAATAAATAAAATAGATAAAATAACTAATTTAGATGCCACTTTGGATGATATATCCCATAGTTTTGGCCTGCCCCCTCCTTGGAAACAATGGTCCGATGTTATCGCTCCTATCAATGCAAAAAAAGGTGAAATTTCTCCAATGATTTCCATCTTGCAAAATCTTTTACACGAATCCAAAAGAGATGACCTTCTACAATTTTTTAAATAGCATCTTCTTTTTATCATAATTAATTGGTGGCTCGGTAAATTAGTTTCGCCACACTGAGCTTAGTGGGGGTAACCTTCGTCATAACCACCGACGTTCACTAATTCCTACTTGAAATTTACTTTTTCTTTTCTATGCACCATCATTTTAATTTATGTCTTTGCAGAACCACATCTCACTATGGAAATCTTCGCTGTTGATGGTATACCTGAGATCCAACCTGGTGATAACATACCCCATCACGTCGAAAAAAATATAGAATTAATTGAAGGTGATGTCATCCTTATAGCTAGTACTATCGTATCTAAATCGGAAGGAAGAGCCGCAAACCTCTCTGATTTCTCACCATCCCCTCGCGCAAATTCTATAGCTAGTTCTCTTGAGTCGCTCACGGGAAAACCCAAAGATCCTAGATTTGCACAAGCCGTTCTCGACGAAAGCTCAGAAATTCTTCTTGATAAACCCTTCCTTCTATGCAAGACCCATTTCGGTCATATCTGCGTAAACGCTGGCATAGATAGATCTAATACTGGTTCTCATGATCTCCTCTTGCTACCTATTAATCCTTCTAATAGTGCATTAGAATTAAAAAAACAATTTTCACCCAATGTTTCTGTGATAATCACTGATACTTGTGGCAGGCCATTTCGATATGGCCAAGTCGGAGTTGCTATTGGTTGGGCAGGAATCTCTGCCCATCGAGACTGGAGGGGAACCTATGACTTACAAGGATATGAATTGGAAGTCACTCTAGAGTGTATTGTAGACGAACTAGCTTCTGCAGCAAATTTATTAATGGGAGAAGGAAACGGTGGAACTCCCGTTGTCGTCATACGAGGATGGGAATTTGGCCCCTTCCCTGAAAATATAGACTTATTCCGAAAACCCGAAGACGATGTAATTCGAAAAACACTACGTAGGTGGAATTCTTGAAAGCAATTGAATTGACCCCCGACCTGCCTCCTCAGAAAATCAAAAAACTTTCTGAAATTGCAGAATCTTCTGGCTTTGACACGATTTTTACGAGCTGTCACTATAACAACAGAGATTCTCTCCTTACACTAGCTCACATAGCAAATTCCACAGACTCAATAAGAATTGGGCCGGGAATAATGAATCCTTATACTACTCATCCATTAACATTAGCTTCTCAGATGGCAACCCTATGGGAATTAAGTGATGGCAGGGCGATTCTTGGCATTGGAGCAGGGGACAGATCCACCCTCTCTCACTTTGGACTTAAACATACTCAGACTCTTCTACATCTCTCCAAAACAATTGAACTTCTCCGATCCCTTTGGGGTGGGGAACAAGTAAATTATGAAGGCCCTCTTACAAATCTAACTACTCATAATGCACGCCTAAATTTCACCATTGGACATCTCCCAATTTACATTGGAACCCAGGGAAATAATATCTTGAAACTAAGTACAGAGATTGCAGATGGGACTCTTTTCAACAATGCACATTTCCAAGATTTATCTATTGCAATGGAATATGCTAATGATTGCATAGCCCTTTCTGAAAGAAAACCTGGCACTTTTGATTTTTCTGCACATACCTGTATCAGCGTCGATCTTGATGCGCATAAGGCAAAAAATGCATCACGTCCCTCTGTGGCTTTTATAGTGGCGGGTGCATCTTCAAAACTCTTGCAATCTCATGACATTGATCTTTCAATTGCAGATTCTATTCAAAATCTAATTAAAAAAGGAAGTCTCCAACAAGCTTTTGACAAAGTAACTGACAACATGATCAATACTTTTAGCATTTCTGGAACTCCGGATACTGTGTCTTTAAAAATTGAAGAAATATACCAACATACTGGTAGTATTGTAGTTGGTTATCCCCTTGGCCCCGACCCCGAGTTTGCAATTTCCACAATTGGATCTATCTTGGAGTAATACCTTTACGTTATATCTTCTTATAATCAATTACCTGTTAATGCCAGTCAACCGATCTTTGGACGATTTCCAAAAGCCACACTCTCCCGCGCCTACTATAGAGTCAGACCCTCTCCTTTCCATAGATGCGCCTTCTGAGACATTCGAGGATTCATCTGAACCCTTATTTACTATTGTCTATGCAGCCTCTCAACCCGGGATTACCTGCACCAATTGTGGTTCCCATTCTCCACACTATTGGCTTGAAGAAACCCAATATGTATGTGAAAAATGTAAAGTTTGGTAATTGAAATTTGTTATCGCAACCCTCTCTAAAAATCATCCATTTTTCCATGCTCAAATATCTGCCCAACTGCGTAACAGACATATACCCGTAAAACACAAAATTCATTAGAAGTATTATATGAGTAGCCAAGCCATATTATCCAATGAAGAAATTCTCAAAAGCCGTGAGATAGGGAAACGTGTCAATAGCAAACTAGGGAAAAAATTAGTCACAGGACAAGGACAATTCATCGACGATCTCCATCTCCCTGGGATGCTATATGCAAGATTTGTAAGAAGCCCACATGCCCACGCACGGATAATTTCAATCGATACAAGTGAGGCAAAAGCATTCCCAGGAGTTGAGTTGGTTTGGACTGCTGAGGATATTGATCCATATGTAAAACCATTCGGCCATCCTAGTCTAACCCGCCCCGATGAAGAGGCTCTAGCATCCGATAAAGTCCGTTACGTCGGAGATGAAGTTGCCATTGTATTGGCAAAAACTAAAAATATAGCCATCGAAGCAGCAGATTTAGTCCATGTCGAATATGAAAAACTACCTGCGGTTGTTACTATTAAAGATGCATTGGCCGAAGGTGCTCCTGTTCTCCACCCCACTTTAAGTGATGACCCCGTTTGCGAAGTCAAAGGAAATCTGCTAAATACATGCCACGTTCACGTCGGCAATTACGAGGACCCTTTATCAGAAGCAGATCTAATCGTGGAAGGATCTTTCAAAACACACAAAACAAATCCCTCTCCCCTAGAGCCCCACGGTTGCGTTGCCCATTATGACCGAGCTGCTCCCAAATTAACCCTGTGGTCTTCAAATCAAGTGCCACATCTATTGAGGAAGTATGTTGCCGACACCATTTTCGGTCTAGAAGTAGAGCAGGTAGTCTGTAAAATGCCAGACATTGGAGGTGGCTTCGGCGTCAAACTAGAGCTATTTTCTCATGAAATATGTGCGTCAGTACTCGCCATGGAGACTGGAAAACCAATTAACATAGTTCTCGATAGGATAGAAGAATTAAAAGCAGGTCGGGGCAGACATCCTGAGACATTCGATGCAAAATTAGGTTTGAAAAAAGATGGTACCATCGTTGGAATGGACATCGAAATGTTCCAAAACACCGGTGCATATGGGAGCTTCGGAAAAACAATAGCATTTTCCGCGATGGCTACCTGTTCTGGTCCTTACCCTATCCCCAATCAACGCATCAAAGGATCTGTCGTGTATACCAACGTAATGCCAGGATCTGCAGTAAGGGGGTATGGCGATCCACAATTCACTTATGTTCGAGAACAACTAGTTGACATGGCTGCCGAAGAATTGGGGATGGATCCTGTCGAGCTCCGACTCAAAAACGTTCCTAAAATAGAAGACATGCCTCTCCGAACACCTTCTGGTCTCAAATGGGTAAATTCTGACATGCCAGAGTGTCTCCGGATAGTCAGCGACCGTCTCGAATGGGATAAAGAACGTAATAATGCCAAACGCAATGATGGTAAACTTCGCGGAATTGGCATGGCAACAATTATGAAACGTGCGGGAAATAAAAGTGCAAAAGGGGCTGATTATTCCTCAGCGATAGTTCAGATGAACCATTATGGGCAAGTCACCGTCTTTTCTGGCATTTGCAGTATAGGACAAGGGACAGAAACTGCACTTTGCCAGATCGTTGCCGACGTCCTTGGAATCTCTACAGAAGATGTAACTCCTGTTATAGGGGATTCTGATATAACTCCAGATGATATGGGGGTCTGGGCGGATAGGGGAACTATTATGGGTGGAACTTCAGCTGCAATGGCCGCAGAAAATTTAAAACAAACCATCGTTTCACTTTCTGCATGGCTCTTAAAAATAAACGATGAAGATGTAGAAATCGTGAATGGATTAATTCACGAAAAAGGAAATCCAGAAAATGGAATGACTATGAAAGAACTAGCACACAAAGCTACATTTGGCGACCCAGAAGACCGTCCAAAAATTTTCAGAAAAGGTGTGTCTCTGGTAGGTGCAGCCAAGTTTGAAACACTCGAGGCAGAATTTTTAGACCCTGAAACCGGAACCGGAAATATATCCCATGGATATACATTTGGGGCATTTGGGGTCATTGTGGAGATTGATCCCGGAACTGGTGTAGTCCAAGTAGTTGATGCAGCAATATGTGAAGATGTCGGAAAATTGATCAATCCAAAACTTCTGGAAGGACAAACTCAAGGTGGGATTATACACGGACTAGGTGAAATATTACTTGAGGAAATGGTATATGATTCAAGTGGGAACCTAGAAAACGGATCTCTGGTTGATTATCACCTCCCCACTGCTGCAGACGTTCCTATGATCACTAAGATAGACGAGCTTGAGAATCCAGATCCCTCCACTTCCCATGGCCAAAAGGGAGCTGGTGAATGTTCTACTGTCCCTGTTCCGGCAGCGGTTGCAAACGCGGTTTATGACGCAACAGGAATTCGATTTTTCGAGGGTCCATTGACCCCCCGGCATGTCCTCCCTCGCCTCGTCGAAGCTGGATTGACGGAATTATAAATTTTCTCCTTGATATCCTCCTGCATATACGCCCGAATTTTCCCCGCGGGCAAAAATTATTTGTGCAACTCTGGCTCCTTTTTCTATCTCAATTTCTCTGTAAACTTGCAAAAAGCTCTCTCCCTTTCCTTTATATCCTGAATCCCATACTGCCGTATTAACCATGCATGAATTCCGAAGCATCGAAGAACGTGGGTAGATAAATCCAACATTCCCTTCCGGAATACTCACAGTTTCAAAATATCTGATTATGTACCCTCCTGGTTTTAATTTATACTTGCCATTCTTGGCTTCTACTTCTTCACGATCTCCAATTTCTTTCCCTCCTTTCTCTATGCGCCCCTTTCCTGTCTGGATAAATACACAACAAAGAGTAAGATCAACACCATTTGGTTGTATCTGGACGTCTGCAATTGGTTCTACATTCTTCGAAACAAATTCACCCGATTCAAACATGTGATTTCGGTTCGACGCCATGGAAATAACCCTGCCGAACTCAATTTCTCCATACCACTTCTTTTTTATCACATGCAAACAAACACTCTGTGAGACTATGGTGGAGGATTTCATAGCCCCTCTGATCGCAGATTCAATATCCCATGGATCTACTTCCCATAACATTGCCAATACTCAAATCTCCATCCGGCATGCAAGACAAGAAGATTTACTTGAAATACTTCAAATAGAACGCCTTTCATGTCCTTCTCCTTGGACTTTTGATATTTTCAATCATTTCCTTGAAACGCCTGGATTTTTAGTGGCCACTACTCCTTCTGAAAATTCATCAGTGGGGGATATTTTACCTATATCTAACACCCACCCTTCTCCAATTGGATTCATAATCGCAGATGTAATTTTGGAAGATAATCTTCCCCTTGGACATATAAAAGATTTGGCTGTATCTCCCCATTGGCGCAAAAAAGGAGTTGGAACTTTTCTACTATCCCGAATTTTACACGATTTTAGATTAAGAGAAATCAAGAAAGTAAAACTCGAAGTCAGAGAAGGAAATACAACCGCAATATCACTTTACAAAAAATTTGGGTTTTCATTCCATCACTCTTCACCGGGTTATTACGCAGATGGAGAAAATGCACTAGTTCTAGTATCTGATCTACTCTCAAATTAATCTCATCTAACGACCTCTGTAAATCATTTCTGACACCTTAGAGAATTTATTTATACCTCAAATTCTTATGTAACTATATTCCCATGGCCAAATCCGAATCCAATTCTAAAAGCCCCCTAGAAGATGTCTTCGTTGTAGATAATGACGTCCATATAGAGGAACCTCCTGGTTTGATGGCAAAGTATTTTGAACCTCCTTATGACGACGCCGTCCGACGCTATGAGAAATCCTACCGATACCGTGATACACCTGGCTATATGCCTGGAATGAAATTGGGGGATATCTTTAGAAATTCTCCTGCATCCAAACATGCTAAACGTCCCGATTTAACTAATGGAGAAAACACCGAACGGGAATTAAAAAAATATCATGTCGACATTGGAGTCCTCTTTGGAGAAAATGCTCTTAAAATCCCCATATTACAATCCGTAGAGTATGCCAATGCTTTCGCTAGTGCATACAATGACTACTTAATCGACCGATTTCTAGACCAAAGCGATGCCCTAATAGGTGCCATCGCGGTAGCTCCACACGATCCTCATGCTGCAGCTGAAGAAATTGATAGAGTGGCAAATGAGAAACAAATGAAAGCCATTTTTCTACCAATTGGTGGCCTAGATAGAACATATGGCCATTCCACCTATCGTCCCATTTGGGAAGCAGCAACTGAGCATTCATTACCAATTGCATTCCATAGCGTAGGCGTGGATTTCCCCGAATTCCCATTCAATATGCATAAACTTCCTTATTTGACAAGACACACACTCGCCCATGAATTATCTCTTGTAGTAAACTGTATGCACATAGTAAATGAAGGAATCCCTGTACTTTACCCCGAACTAAAATTCGTTTTTCTTGAAGCTGGTCTGTCCTGGATGCCCATGACTGCGTACCGCCTCGACCGTGAATACATGCAACATAGGGAACAAGCACCCCTTCTAGAAAAAAGACCATCTGAGTACATAGATGAATTTTATATTGGAACTCACCCGATTGAAGTACCAGAAAATCCCTCTGAGCTAGCTGTTCTCCTCGAACAAGTGAATGGGGAGGAAACTGCTGTATTTGCAACAGATATCCCTCACCATGATTGGGACGATGCGGGTGCAATTCAATCTATGCCCATATCCAAAGAAGCCAAAGAAAATATCTGGGGTTTAAACGCCAAAAAACTTTATAGTATTTAACCACCATGGCAAAAAAACACCTAGTAGCTAAAACAAAAGATGTTCCTATTGGGGGGCATAAAATAGTTAGGATAGGGCGGGTCGAAATAGGCTTGTTCAACATTGAAGGAAATTTCCATGCAATCCCCAATGTTTGCCCCCATCAATATGGACCTCTATGTGACAACGGTGCAATTCACGAAGGAACTCTTTATGGGAAGCGCGAAAATGATTTCAACTTAACATGGGATTACCAAGGAGAAGTTGTCAGCTGCCCCTGGCACCAACTCCAATATCACATTCCATCTGGAAAATGCCTATCCTTTCCTGATATGAACTTAAAGCCCTATAAACTTCTCATCGAAAACGATTTAATTTATATCGAATCTTAATTATTTTCCTCATATTCGGGCGAGTTTTCAAATTGTTCTAGATCTTCCATTCCATAACCAAGTGTATTGTAAAGTCTATTTTGACAACATAGAATTCTTGCAGGCTTTTCTTGACTTTTATTAAAATGTTGATAAACTGTATTTGTCGGTATATATATGACATCTTCTGGTATCCAATCAAATCTAAGTGCTTCTTCTGGATATGTCCAATGAGCAACATCTTGTCCTACATGCAGTGTAGGGTCCCAATGTAGATCATATCCTTCCCCTTCTATCACAAAAATTAATTCCTCACTCATATGTCGGTGTTTCCCAGATCTGCCTCCTGGGGGTATGACTTGCATGTATATGTCTGTCCCTCTCACAGAAGCACCCAATTCCTTTGCTAATTTCTCATTTATTACATGTTTCAATATTCCCTGTTGAGAATATTCCCAAGGCATTTCTTCTGGCTTGATGACCTTCTTATCAGGCCCACTTCCATGTTGGGCAATGGGGTTTTGTTTAGACGTTTCTATTGCCTCACCATAGTATGAAGCAGTCTTTTCACCTTTATTGTAGGATAGCCTTTCTTCTTTGTGTATGTATTTATCTGCCATATTATATCCTCTCCTTAACGCGCTCTTTTTGTGCATCTTCTTTGTGTGATATTGTATCTAGTAAGTCTCCTGCATGGTACAATTGCTTTTTATCTGTCCACAATTCATTGGGTGTCCATTCAGAATCCACACGACACCTCTCCGAAGGATAGTTTTCTGCAAATCCTTGGTATAAAAGATGTAAAAATTGACATACTGCCTTTGGTTTTATAATCAAACCTTTGCATAGATTTTCTGGGTCTGAACTGTAGTGACGATGAACTGTTCCTCCTCTTATAATTGCAAGATCTCCTGCTTCCCATTTATATTCTTCCCCATCATGAATCTCATACCCTTCTCCTTCTAGAATGTACAACATAGCCTCATTCTGATGATAGTGCTTTTTTCCATGTCCCTCTGGGGCAAGTACTCTGTAGTGCATTTGCAACGATTGAGTAATCCCCGACCATGGCCTCACAAATTGCTTCCCCCATGTTTGAGACCCTTGTGGGGGTGAGGATTTGGCTTTCATTGGTATTTCACTCCCTCTGATCAATCTTTTCTCTGGATCTCTGAGGCTCTCCCATACATCTTTATAGTCATATCTATCTGTTTCTAAAGCTGTCACATACGTTCTTTTCCCGCTAAATGTTTTTTCATACGCGGCATCCACTGCTTGCTGGACGGTAATGCCCTTTCCACCATCTGTTCTATATGATTTATCGTCACACATAAGTTTACTATTCCTGTCAGAAATTAGTCTCTAACCCATTTAATCTTTAATGATTCCTCTCCGAAAGAAAAATTTCTATAACCAATCTTGCTTTTATCCCACGTTGAATCCTTTATCTCGAAGAAACTTTACCACTCCTGTGGTATGGTCCCCTTGCAGCTCTATCGACCCATTTTCTACAGTACCCCCGCAAGCAAACTTGGCTTTTAGAGACGACGAAAGATTTCCTAAATCTACATCTTTCGGATCAAAACCTTGAATGACTGTTACTGCTTTTCCATATCTCCTAGTATCTGTCCGAATGGTTATCTCCTGGGATTCTTTTGCCACATCCTCACAAATGCAAAGCTCATCAGGTAATCCACACGTTGAGCAGATCTCCGCCATTGCTCTTGATAATCAATCTGCCTACTAAAAACTATCGGGGCGATACGCACATTCAATATTGGATCATAATCGGCTCTTGCTACTCTTTTTATGTCCCTTGTAGTTCTTGCTCAAACCATCGTGTTGGCAACACATGACCTATGTCTTCTTTTTCTGCCAATTGATACAATGCCCACCCCGCAGCAGCAAATTGGGTCCCAAAACCTCGGTTATAAAACGCCGTTTTTTGTTCTTTATTTTCACGTTTTACCTCTCCTGAAATCACCTCATGTAAACTTGGAATTTTGCTCCAGTTCACTTGCCCCCTATTTTGATCACTACTAGTAGAAAATTCTGGTATCTGGCTCTCGTCACCAACTACATAATAATTAATATTTTTCACTGGCATTTCTCGTTCCCTGACAACTGTTCCAATCTCTTCATAAATCTTAGTCTTTGGCCATGATTGCGCAAATACATCAAATGTCCCCTTTTTGAAAAATTCCACGGGCGGTTCCTTTCGATTTAATACTCCTATGTGGGCCCCCTTGGGAATCCATTCTATTTCGAATACTGGATCAAGAGAGTTAGTTGCGCATTGTATGATGTTGGACTGATCAAAAGCCTTTTCTGGAGCATCTACGGAAACTATGTCAACACTACTTTCTTTCCCCATCGAAGAAACGAATGATGTTCTACTTTTCACAGTTGGAGAATATACTTTTACATTTTCTATCTTAAATATGTCTTCAAAAGCTAGTAAATGTGCTCTAGCCTGTGGACCTGCACCTAGAATCCCAATCTGGCTACTGTCCTTATTAGCTAAATATTTCGCCGCAATGGCGCTTGTCACAGCCACTCGATATGTTTGAATTATCCCATCTGGAAATATGGCCAAAAGCTCTCCAGTTTTGGTACTGAACAATAATACCAAACCCGTATATTTTCCAGTTTCTCCTGGTATCTTACTCTTGGTTCTTTTGCCACCTCTTGTTTCCCATTTTAGTATATTTGAATTAATCCTAACCGCACCAACTTCTAGAGCTGGAATCACTCCTCCCATCGTCTTTAATAGATGTGACATGGTGTTGCCACTCTCATCTGGACTTGACTGGGGACTTAAAATATCTTCCCGTGTATTTGTCGCAGCCATCCCTTCTCCAAAACCAACAAACATTCGCTCTATCGCAGAAATAATCTCCATTACTTCCAAATTTTCGTTTATGTCTTCTTCCGTAATCAACCGAGTCATATTCTCTTTGCACTCATACACATATTTATCACTTTTCCATCTTACTCTACATCTTACGTTGTTATGAACGAAGTTAAGTTCCTAAATGAAAAATAAACTCTTATGGAATCAATAGCTGCCATCCTAGAAAAACCAACCAAAAACGGTGTATTTAGTGAATCAAAACCCGCTACCATTTGCGAAATCGAAGTGGAAGAGCCAAAAGGAGAAGAAGTTCTTGTAGAAATAGTTGCAGGGAGCTTATGCCACACCGATGTTGCAATGGCATTGGGGAATATAAATGAACAATATCCTCTTGTAATGGGGCACGAGGGAGCGGGCATCGTACGTCAAGTAGGAGAATCTGTAACCACTTTATCTCCCGGTGACCATGTGGTTCTTGGAAGGCCAGCATGCGGGATTTGTGAATATTGCCGACAAGGAAGATCAAATTTATGCAACGCAAGACTAACATCTAGACATGCAGGGACTCTCCGAACTGGAGAACGTAGGTTCTCTAGAGGGGGGGAACAACTATACCATTGCCACGGGGTGTCTTCATTCACACAATTTACCAATGTAACTGAAGAAGTCGCAATTAAAATAAACGACAAACTCCCATTGGAAGAAGCAACACTTTTAGGGTGTGGCGTGTTCACCGGAGCAGGGGCAGTTATGAACACTGCCAATATTGAAGCTGGATGCTCTGTCGCTATTTTCGGAGCTGGTGGAGTCGGCCTAAGCGCACTACAAGGAGCAGTCGTCCGTGGTGCCGTAACCATCATTGTAGTAGATATGATTCCAGAAAAACTACAAGTAGCAAAAAACCTGGGTGCAACACACACAATTAATGCAAGTGAAGAAGACCTAGTAAGCAGAATTAAAGAAATAACTGACGGCCGTGGAGTCGATTACGCATTCGATGTTGTTGGAAATCCAAAAGTTGTAGAGCAAGCGGCAGATTCTCTCCACTCCATGGGGTCTGTAGTTTTGGTTGGGACCACTCCTGCAAAAAAACATACTGTCAATCTCAATTTATATGAGATGGTAGTACGAGAAAAATCTATAATTGGATCTTTTAACGGATCTTACAGTCTCCAAACGGCGATACCTATGTTGGCAGATTTAGTCGTAGCGGGTCATATGTCTTTAAAAGAAATGATCAGTAGTCAACGACCACTTTCTGAAATAAATGAAGCAATGGAATCATTAGAAGAAGGTGGTGCTGCAATTAGACAAGTTATCCTTCCACCAAAATAACCAGTTATTTTATTAAACACCAATGCCTTCTTATCTAATATATGAAAGCCATACATGATTTAGGTGGGACACATGGATTTGGTCCAATCAAAATGGATTCTGCCATCTTCCACGAACAATGGGAAAAAGATACATTTGCAATATCTAAAATAATTCAATTACATGGCATTTGCAATGTCGATGAAAAACGACATGCAGCAGAACGAATTTCTCCTTCTAGATATCTCCAACTTAGCTATTTTGAAAAATGGCTCGATTGCATTGAAATGTTATTGGTGGAAAAAGGAATTCTAACCCAATCTGAGATCAACTCCCGCATAGAGCTCTATTCCACGAATGATATCTCTATCGAAAATAAATCCATTCCCGATCTACTTGAAAAAGTATTGCAATCTTTCAAAAAAAGCAATCTCAAAGATGTAAAATCTACAAAACCAAATTTCAAAGTAGGTGATAATGTACTTGTAAACCCCAACAATAAATTTGGCCATTCCCGGTCTCCATCCTATGCACAGAAACGAATTGGAACGATAGAACAAATTTTCGGAACTTTCCCCCTTCCCGATTCTATTGTAGAAGGTTCTCCCCGGGCCGAACCAGTGTACAAAGTCAGATTTTCAGCACAGGAATTATGGGGGACTTCTTACACCGAATCAGATTCCATTACGCTTGATCTATGGGAAAGCTACCTTTCTCCCATTTAATTCACAATATCCGAACTAATTCTTATTGGGAATTTTAGTCAATATCTCTGCTACGTCTTGAATATCATGAGTTTCTAAAAATAATAATGCTGCATCTCTGACACTAAAATTTGCTTCAATTTCCTCTCCATAATATCTTGCATATATCTCTAACCATCCGTTCATAATCAATTCAATTTTCTCAAATTGATTCTGAGTTATGGGGATCAATTTTCCCTTTATTCTGGCTTCTAAGTACATGGCAACAATTGGTCCAAAACCCATCATGAGGCACTCTAAAGCAGAATCCCAATCTCTATTCTGACATTCTTCAATTTCTTTCTGAAGTTCTTTTCCAAGAATCTCTATTTTTTCCGAAAAGTCGTTTAACCTCTCATCCGTACTTGAATTCGACACCTTTGTTTCCTCTTGGATTGCTCCATTCAGTTGTGGCCGTCACTGCACATGTACCACATTCAATACAAGGTTGTGTATCTAAACTAATTCGAAGTTCAATCTCCCCGTTTACCTCTACTTCTTCCATACGATAACACCCTCCTCCAAATCCAATAGCACTAACCGGACATGCAGTTACTGCAGTGCCACTTGCTGCATATGAATTATCTAGAAGTTCGATGTGGGGCTTCCCTATATCTGTGTCATATGCCAATTTACTAATTCTATCTGCCAATTCTGGGGGGCTTACTGGATTCTTAATCTTAATTATTTCTCCCACTTCTTGGCCAATTATTGTTGGCAGAGTAACATATGGGGTGGCGGTATCTGGTATTGCCATTGAAAGAAGGGGTATGTTGTATAACTTTTCCATTCTCTTTCCTATTGCTCTTATTGCCACCCTACCAACTGGTGATGTTAATATTCCATCTACCATCGTAGTTGCAACTCTATTCTCTCCAACTGCCCTGACGACACTATACATTGGCGGTCTGAGTTTACTCATTAGACCTGTTTGACGAAGCTTCAATTCATACCGTTCACCGGCTTTCTCAACAGACCCTTTCTTTTTCATCTCTACAAAAGCTTCAGAAGCAAGTGCACCAGCTGTAACGGCATGATTCATTCCTTTTATTATTGGCCCCTGGGCTTGCATTTGACCTGCCGCATCTCCTACAAGCAATAGGCGATCTAAGTGTGGACTGGGATTCGCGGCCTTTTTGGAATCTGGCACTAGCTTTGCTGAATATTCTAGTTCACAATAATCCTTGTTTAGCCACTGTCCCAATAATGGATGGGTTAGTAGTTTGTTTAATAATTCATGACTCTCTGCTTTCTCTTCCATGATACTGTCCAAATGAAATACAGTTCCAATTGATAGAGTTTCCCGATTTGTATACAAAAATCCTCCTCCTCTGACACCTTCGAAAAGATCTCCTGAAAATAAGTGGGCAATTCCAGTTTCTGGTTCCAGATCAAATACATTGTCCACATCTTCTAGATCTACGACCACTTTCACACCCTGGAACCATTCTTCTGGACGTTCCCAATCCATCAAACCCGAAGATCGAGCCAATTCAGATGTTACTCCATCCGCTGCAATCACCACATCTGCTGTAATTGGATCTATCTCGTCACAAGTCACTCCCTCAATCTTCCCATTCTCATCTCTCAATAATCCATTTACATGTATTCCATTTATCAGGCCTCCTCCTGTTTCCTGGGTTTTACTTTGCACTTCTTTTGATAACCAAGAATCCATTTTCCTCCTAAGCACCGAATCACACCATTTCGTATCATACTCGTGAAGTCCTTTTAAATCAAATGAAGCAACCTTCTCTCCTGATATATTGTGAAGTTGGTATTCCGTTATTGGCCTTTCTGTAGCTTCTCTTCTGAACTCTGGAAAGAGGCCGTCGATAGTGTATGGGGCAGAATTCTCTGCGTATATAAGTCCACCAGAAACATTTTTTGATCCTGGTTCTATTCCCCTTTCCAACACAATTGTCTCAATATCATTCTCTGTCAATACCGCAGCAGCAGCAGCACCACCTGGGCCTGCTCCTACTACTATCGCTTCATAGTGTTCGTATTCATGCATTATTTTTTTCTCCCTTTATAAATTTTGTTAGGCCACTTTTCCCTACACTCAACTCTTCTACCAATTTGGGAATTATTTCAAATAAATCCCCATGTATGAAATAATCTGCAAACTCCCGAATATCTGCATTTTCATCTTCATTTATTGCGACTATGATTTCCGAATCTACCATCCCCGTTTTATGTTGAATGGCACCCGAAACTCCAAGTCCAATATATAATTTTGGACTTATCCACTGACCAGTCTCTCCTATCTGTCTCTCTTCTTTTGCATATTGTTCCACTCTCCCTTCGAAGGTGTATGAGGACGTAACTATCCCTCTCGTTATCCCCAATTCTGCATTATCAAACATACTTACAAGTTCCAATCCTAGATCAATTCCACCTGTGGGGTCCTTTCCAATTCCTCTTCCCATACATACTATGACTTCATATTCTGCTAAATCCACCCCCATTTCAACCTCTTCATTGTCGACGATTGCAACATCAACCCACCCGTCTTCAACTTTCATCTCATGACAAAATACCTCTCCTTTTCTGTCAGAATTGAATTCTCCAACAGGGAAGCTCCTTGGGATGACTGATGCTCCTTGTGGATGAAATTCTCTGTGTGGGTTGTCTAAACAAAGGATTGTGGAATACTCAAATCCAGAGAAATCAGGCCTTTTCATATGGAGCACTCTCTCAAAGTTTTTCTTAGCTCCTGGCATGCCCGTTTTCACAGGATTTGTAATTACTATGTTTTCTATGTATAAATCCGAACAATCTGAAGCTAGACCTGAATCTAGTTCAGCTTGTACTTGTGCCGATAGATCCCTCCCATTATTTGTCGCAGGAAAAATAACATATCTTGGCTCATCATATTTTTTCCATTCCGGTTTGGAACGAGACATGTCACAGAAAATTTTTGTATAGGCGGTATGAATAAAACGAGACAAAGAATCATGTTCTGTATATATCACAACATCTGCCCCATGCCCAATACATTCTTCTGCCAAACCTGCGATATCTTTCCCAATTAAAACGGCTATGACTCGCTCCTTTGCCTTGTAATCCTGATTATATTTGTCCATCATTTCCCGGGCCTTCCCTAACATCTCTCTAGATACATCGATAAGTTCCCCACGTTGCGTTTCACAATACACCCACATATCTTCGTATTTTCCCTCTTTTAACGCACGAACATGCTTTTTATCTGCTGTCGGATGATTTAGATATGGGTACTTCTCTTCGGGTGCAATATACTCTATTGGTTCGAGTATTTCAATCCCTTCTATCGATTCTATTTTATTCTGTATTTGTTTTTTAACTGCAACTCTGTTCTCTCCGCTCTCTTCTTGAGTAAGCAACTCTCTCAATTCATCTGCACTTTCAATTGCCCTTATTGAATTTGCTATACCTGCAATTGTCATCGATTTGAGATCGAGATCACCTTCTACATTTTTCTCTGAGAATTTCTTTATCCTACTCTCGATCAATACCATCGCACTCGCTCTACCCTCACCCGATTTTTCAAGATCTAAAATCGATTTTAAAATCTCTACATCTTCTATCTCTTTGATCGCAGCACCTATCTCTCGAATATCATGAGAAGTGGGATCAAATATATCTCCTTCCTTTATTTCATCATCTCCTAAACTACCAATGCGCTCTGTAATCGCACTTATCGCTCCTTTTCGACCCTTGCCCTCTCCTTCTGCTACTAGTATATTGTTCAATTCTTCGACATTTTCTATCTTTGAAATCTCTTTCACTAATTTCCCAATAGTTAATTTTTTTGGATCAATTGTCATGCTACTTCTCCCCCGCAAAAGGCGCTACTATTCCCAGTACTTCTTCCAACCCACCCTTAGTTTCTATATCTAGAACCTTCGCTTCTCTATCTGAAGGCGCCTTTGGAATTGGATCTACCCGTCCAACAATAGTTGGGGATCCGTCTAGGCCAATGAAATCTGGATCTAAATTCAATTCTTTATGGTCCCACATAGTTAATGTATCTTCAAAAGATTCAGATCTTTTTTGCGTCTCTTCAGTCAAATTTTGTAATTTTAACCTATGCGAAGCCCTTGGATATTCCGCTTCAAATTCTGGATCTGGTATTACAAAACAAGGCAGATCTACTTCTACTGTTTCTATCTCTTTAATATCTCCTTGAACCAGTCTTTTTGCTGTTATCTTCCTCGCATTCACATCCACATCCAAACTAACTACATGTGTGATTATTGGCCATTCAAGTGCCCAACTAGTTTGGGGGCCCGTATGTCCCGTTTCTCCATCTGCTGTTTTAAAACCCGCAAAAATAATATCTGGAGTGGGGTCAAGTTTTTCCACTGCTGAACAAATGGTTATGGCAGTGGCCCATGTGTCTGCTGCTGCCATTTCTCTGTCCGATAGTAAGTACAATTCGTCAGCATAGATGTTCATGGCTTCTTGCAATATTTCTTTGTATCCCGGAGGCCCCATGCTCATCACTGTAATTTTCCCACCACTACGAACTTTTGTCTGTAGGGCCGCTCTCATAGCAAAGCGGTCGTTGGGATTCATGACAGTTGGAGTTTTGCCCCTCTCCAAGTGTCCATGCTCATCAAATGAAACTATTCCTTCTCGAAAGTCCGGCACGCCCTTCGTTAATACAACAATATCGATGTCAGAACTGTTGTTATCCATCATCTCTGTATGTGCTTCCCTAGCGTGTAAATGTAACTAATTTACCCTCCACCGATAACACGCATTTTTTACGATATTCCTTCAAAAAATTTAGACAATTATTATGCCGAATTTTATATCCTTCCAGCTCTCCCTGGATCCACATCAATGGCATCTACTGGACAGACATCTACGCATAACATGCAATCAATACACTGTGCTTCATTCATTGGACTTGCCTTGATTTCACTCTCAGGGTGGCCTGGCGTATCTACCCATTCAAATACATCCACTGGACAATCTTCTAAACAAGCACCATCTGCCAAACATATGTCGAAATCTACAGCCACATGGGTCCCATGAATGCCCAGTTGACTTGGTTTATTAACATCTCCCCACACTTTAACTCCGTTCTCTTCCCCCGATACTTCTCTATTTTGGTCAAAATTAGGATCAATTGGCATCTTCTGAGAAAAGTGAGATTCTCCGAACAAATAAATGGCCCGCATTGGGATCTAAAAACTACTTCTTTCTGTTTGCACTTCTACTAGGTCTAGTATGTTCTGATCCTTTGCCCCTCTTCTGCAATCCCCTCCTTCTCTTTCCTGCACTCGTAAGTCCTCTATTTGCTCTCCCTCTATGCGCATCTGAGCAAATCCAATTTAGATCTTTATCGTTTCGAATAGCAGAATGGTTCGGATCTACAAGAATAACTTCAAACCACTTCCTGGACCCATCTACTCCTACCATGTACGAATTCAACACACGTAAATTAGGATATCTCCTTGTAGCGCGCTCCTCTGCAATCCTCTGTCTACTCTTCGCCCTTGTCAACTTGTGTACTCCCTGTCGCTTTGTCCGGCGTCCTGCTTTATGTCTTTGGATGCGCGCCGAGGATTTCCTAACACTAACTCTTGCTACTATAATTCCTTGCTTCGCTTTATACCCCAATGATCTGGCCCTATCAAGACGAGTTGGCCTATCTAATCGAACGACAGCACCTTGCTTTCTCCATTCTTGCAATCGTTCCCATTGAAGTTCTTTCAATTTACCTTCCTTTGGATCTTTCCACGTTTCCCTAATATGTGAGTAAAAGCTTCTTGCCATTTCTTAACCTCGCGGATTCTTAACGGTTCAGCCACAAAAGCCACATCCCGCGTCAACCTGATCTATACAGGCGCCCCGCCGGTTCCGCTACCCGACGAATCTGTATTCATCATGCAGCTTCCGACCCTTTTAAGCACTTCGAAAAAAATGTCCTTAGATCTCTATATTTCCATATTCATATTCTTTTATTTTCCAACATACTTTTAATCTCCTTGACCCTTCCTTCAGTTTCTATCTTATTTGCCTCTATGATCTCTTCCAAATACTTGATTTTCTCTAAAATAACTCTCATATCTGGAGTTTCAATTTCTCCAATCTCATTTGCCACTATAATAGTATCTTTGCTTTTTGAAATTTTGGGGATGGGTCCTGCTGACTTATCAAAAATAGATGGTATTTTTTTTTCATACTCTTGGTAATCTATGCAATCTCTATATAGTGCAAGACAGTTCCTAGATTGAACACAAATCCGTCTAGCACGCTCTTTATCCGTTTTAATTCTATGAATTCTGCCTTTGTATTCTATAAGGATCTCCGCAGATGCCCCTCCTGTTTCAATATCAATCCTAGCTATGTCCTCATGGCGATAACTCTCATAATCCCTACTCCATAGAGCTATCCCTATATGTTTCAAAACTTGTTTATCTGTAAGGACAATTGTTAACTGACCATATCGATGCACATGTCTAATTAATTCTCCTGGTTCTACTACTCCTGTTGCTTTAATAACTCCCCGGACCAGTGGGTCTACCACTCTTTCATAATACTTTGCATATACTGAAAATTCCCTTGTGCCCTCTAATCCATAACTAAGTACAACTCTCGCCTTTCTCTTATCCGAAAAAACGGATATTTGCTCCACATCAAGACTGTATTCTTCGAATATCTCATTGTTGATGATCCCCTCTTCACGATGAATAAACACACGTTCATTAGTAGTGATCATATTTGTTCCACTAGCTACTAACACTCGGGAAACTATTTTCTCCTCCTCTCGAATTGAGTCAGATAGCAAACCAGGGATATCCATGCTATAATATCGCCACCTCTGCACATAACTCTTATCCACTCTAAAGTCACTTTCTCACCCAACCTAACCATTCGAAGCCATTATTTGTACTTAGAAACCATCTATTGGATGTGCCCCGATGGCTTAGTGGTTATAGCGCCACACTCATAGGGACAAAGAGAATGTGAATTTCACATCCTCGTGGTCTGGGACATGTGGAGGTCACTGGTTCAAATCCGGTTCGGGGCATGCTTTAAAATCCCATTATTTTTTTGACACATGTAGGTCCAAATGGTCCCCACTCTTTGTCATTCGTTATAATAAAGTACCCTTTCACAAGACCGGATCCACACCGGTTACATGTAAATTTTCCGTGTTTTATTTTCATCCTCTTTTTGTAATCTCCAGCCATCCCCGTTGAAGATCTAATCACTGAACCTTCTCTTTCTATGATCCCCATCTTTTCAGCTTCTTCTAATATTCGACGTGCCAAATAGGGATCTTTCGTTACCACTTCAATCATATTCATCGCATCAGATAGGGTCATTTCTCTCTTCCCTTGTACTAACAATGATATTCCATCTTCAACAATTTCATTTTCCATCATTCTATACAAACCCCCTCCCATTTACAATGTCCCTTGGACCAAAAGATCGCCCCCCCGATTCAAACGAATGGGTCACTACAATCATACACGACCCCGTGATTCGGGCACAGATATTTACAATGCCGCGAAAATAATCCTTCATTACACAGCGGACAAACACGACTATATGGCAATTTTCACATCCTCTGAATCTATCGATTCCGTTTCGAGAAAATGAGGTATGTATTCTTCTTCTATGAATGTACTATATTCTTGAATCTCGCCCACTATGCATGAAAGCTGCACTCTTCTGGGCCCATGATAATCTCCATTTCTAGTCACAGAAAAGCAGACTAGTTCTTGTTCTTCGTATTCTATTTTAGTCCCTTTCTGTAAGTCGATGTCACCATTTATTAATAACCGCTTCATCTACATTTGCTTCACGGTGTGGATTATTATATCTTTTCATCATTCATTGACCATCTTCTCCGGTCAAAAGCACCAAATATTCCTCACGCATGGATCAAACGGGTTTTAAGGAGTCGGGACGACAAGAAACTCAACAATCATGCAAATGCCACGTCGATTAAATACACATTGTCCCTATTGCAATGCTCATCACGAGCATGAAGTAGAAAAATCACGTAGGGGACGAGAACGCGGAATGCATTGGATCGACCGCCAAAGAAAAAGAAATTCTGGAATTGGAAATTCTGGCAAATTCTCAAAAGTTCCAGGTGGGGACAAACCTACTAAAAGAACCAATTTAGTCTACCGATGCACCGCATGTGGGAAAGCACACCAAAGAAAAGGATGGCGAGCCGGACGGCTCGAATTACAGGAGTAATACTATGGCTGGGAAATTCCACAGAGTTAAATGTCAAAATTGTGAAAATGAACAGATACTTTTTGATAGATCTTCAACCGTAGTTCTTTGCTCCAGTTGTGGTGGCAATTTAACAGAATCTACAGGCGGTGTGACCATTATCCACGGCGAAATAATAGAGACACTTAGTGATCAATGAAATATAGTGGCTGGCCAGAAGTGGGGGAGCTTGTTGTTTGCCAAGTTGCAGAAATAGAAGATTTCGGTGTTTTCTGCGATCTCCAAGAATATGAGGAAAAACGTGGACTTATTCATATAAGTGAAGTGGCATCAGGCTGGATCAAAAACATAAGGGATCATGTTAAAAAAGGCCATCTAGTTGTTTGCAAGATTCTCACTGTAAACGAAGCAAACCATCAAATTGATTTGTCTCTCAAAGATGTCAATGACCACCAACGCTCAGAAAGAATACAGGAATGGAAAAATGAACAAAAAGCTGACAAGTGGTTAGAACTGGCACTTGGATCTGACCTTTCCGCCGACAGATTCAATAAAATTGTCCCTGGGCTTTTGGACATTTATGGGACTCTATATGCTGCATTCGAACGTGCTGTAATCGATGGAAAATCAACTTTTGATGGCACCATTTTAACAGATAAAGAGATCGATTCTATTATTTCTATAGCTCTTGAAAATGTTTCATTACCTAATATAACCATTTCTGGTTATGTGGATCTTGAATGCCCAACTCCCGATGGCATCGATTCAATCCGCAATGCGCTCAAATCAGCGGAAGAAGAGATTTCACTTCCCCCTGATGTAGAACTCGATCTGATTTATGTTGGATCTCCTGAATATCTCATAAAAATCGTTGCCCCTGATTACAAACTAGCAGAATCTCTCTTAGAAACATATGCCAATCATATAATAACTTCAATAACCGATCACGGTGGGACTGGGAAATTTCACCGAGAACGGAACATAGACGAAGACTCTTAGTCTTTGTAGGCATATGTCTAACTAGTTATATATGAAATCTCACATACGAGTATGTTCATCTTGGAACTCCAACCATGATTTTCCTGTATATACTCTTTCTGAAACTTGTCCTATCTGCAGCTCTAAAGCTATTATCAGCTCTCCTGCACCATTTGGGATTGAAGATCCATACGGCAACTATAGAAGAAAACTTCTGCGGTCAAATCCCCTTCATTAACCCATGTTTGAATCTATAGTATCTCCCATTTGGGTCACAAATACTTTGGCATGGATTTTCACTCTATCATTTGCAACGGCTTGGCTTATTGAACAAAAAAGTAAAACACTCTCACGAAAAATAAACATAATTTCGTGGTTCTTATTCGGAATATTTTGGCTCCTGTTAACTCCTAGATTTGCCTTTGAAATGAGGTCCCCCATTGAGACCATCCTCAGTTTCCTTGCTATACCTATTTGCTTCCATGGGAGTTATTTATTATTCACTGAACAAAAAACCAGCCTCTCACTTTCGAACGCAATAGCCGTGATGGGGATTATCTATTTACCTTTCGAGACTATTGAACCACTTGCAGTTTTTTTAATCAATCTGGTGACTCAACATGTGTACCTGACCATCCTTGCACTTGGATTCGATGTAATTCTAACTGCAGGACCAACCATTGGGCATGAAAGTGGGTTATTATTCTCTCAGGTGGGGCATGATTATTTGACACATATAGTGCTAGCTTGTACCGGACTTGGAACTATTACTATTTTCTTAGGTTTGATTTCTTCTCTCTCTATCTCTCCTATGCGAAAATTAATTGCATGCATTGTAACAACTTCTCTGATCTATACTCTCAATATCTTGCGAAATGCTTTTATTGCCATTGCATTTGGGGAACAATGGTTCCAATTTTTTGTACCTTCTGTATTGTACGTTACTGGATATGATGACCCTGGTTTGGTTTCATTTTTCATAGCCGATCGAGTAATCAGCCAAAGTTTGACAGTCATAGTTGTTGGGGCGTTGCTATTGATTTCTATAAGGATTGTCCCCGAAGTTATAGATTTATTGGAAGAACTTCTTTACTTGCTCACCCGAAAAAATTATGATCTTCACTACGCATTTGGATCAATATCTCCCAATCGCTAACGTTATTGGAAAATGAAACCAATATCTTTCAATAATGGTTGAACAAAGTTTGAGAGAATGGGCTGAGAATCTAGAAAAACGTGGGGATTTAGTTGTCATAGATAAAGAAGTCTCAACAAAATTCGAAATAGCAGCTTATATAAAAAAATCTTGTGAAGTGGAAGGACCTGCTTTCCGATTTACCAATGTAGCTGGTTATGACATGGATGTCATCGGCGGTTTCTATGGCACAAAAGAGCGTATACTTGAGGCAGTGGGAGTTGGAACTCATGAACAAGGCGTACAAAAATACATCGATGCTGCCAACAACCAAATTGAAACAAAGACAATCAAAAAAGCCCCTGTAAAGGAAGTTGTTAAAACTGGAGATGACATCGATTTACATAGCATCCCAATCGTCCATCACTCTAAAGATGATTTCGGCGATTACATCACCGGGGCATCATTGATTTCTAATTTACCCCACTCTGGAGTTCGTGGTTCTGGCATCCATCGAATGTACCGCCAATCTAAACAAGAGCTCACAATATGGGCTCCTCCTGAAAGACGAATTGGATATGCATATCGTGTGAACCAGGACAAAGGAGAGCCAACAGAGGTTGCAATCGTGGTTGGACCACCTCCTGCTGTAACTATGGGGAGCATTTCAAATGTTCCGCATTTTGTAGATAAATTATCAATAGCAGGGGGACTACAGGGATCTCCTATAGAAGTAGTAAAATGTGAAACCATAGATGTAGATGTTCCCGCCCATGCAGAGATGGTCATCGAAGGTATAATTCACCCTGATAATCTAGTGGAAGAAGCTCCATTCGGTGAATTCCCTGGTACTTACGGCCCAAAACAAATGTGCCCTGTGGTTGAAATAACTGGTATCATCCACCGTTCCGACGCCATGTATCATACTATCTTGACGGGTTTCCCTCCTACTGAAAATAATCTCATGAATTGGCTCCCTCGGAGCGCAACTGTTAGGCAAGACGCAGAAAGGGCAGTTCCCTCTGTCAAACAGGCAATTGTGAAATGCGATCCGTATTCAGGGGGCAATGGGATGTATGAAGCGTTTGTCTCAATCGACAAGCGTCTCGAAGGAGATCCTAAAAATGTCATTGCAGCTGTCCTTGGCGGGCGTTGCCAAGCTAAATACTGTGTAGTAGTCGATACTGACATCGATCTATATGACGAACGTCAGATTAATTGGGCCCTCAATACACGTGTGCAGCCCCACCGAGATGTAATAACCTTCCCTACAATGACTGGGGCTCCACTTGATCCATCTGGCCCCCCGCGACAATCAGAAAAAATGGGCATAGACGCAACCGTTCCTCTCGATGGAGATAAATTCACTTTCTCTCGTGTAACCGTGCCCGGATCCGATGAAGTAGAGTGGTAATTCTAAGATTACTCTATTTTCCTATATCTGTATTTCTCTGGAATACTCTTAGTCCAAATTCTGGTACAACTGCAATAAGGTGATCAAAAATATCTGCCTGAATTCTTTCATAACGAATCCAATCTGTATCATTAGAAAATACATATATCTGAATGGCCAACCCCTTTTCACTTGGTTCCAATTGACGCACCATGAATGTCATATTGTGATTGACATTCTCATTCTTTCGTAGGTATGCTTCAACATATGCTCTAAATGTACCAATATTGGTCAACCTACGGCCATTGATGATCTCCGAAGCATCAAATTCATTCACTCGATTGTATTCTTCAACCTCTTTCTGTTTATTCTCAACATATTCTTTGATCAGATCAAATTTTTTGAATTTTTGCAACATCTCCTCATCACAAAGAGAAATACTATTTATATCTATCCAAATAGAACGTTTGATCCTTCTACCTCCGCTCTTTTCCATATTTTTCCAATTCTTAAATGTAGACTCAAGGAGTTTATGAGTGGGAATAACTGAAACTGTTTTGTCCCAATTTTCAATTTTTACTCCCTGCAGCGCAATGTCAACTACCACTCCATCAGCACCGAATTGGGGAACTTCGAGCCAATCCCCCTTTCTAAATAAATCATTAGAACCGATCTGAACACTAGCAACTAATGAAAGAATTGTATCTCTAAAAACTAATATTAGAATTGCGGTCATGGCACCAATACCACTAAGTAATAAGGTCGGACTTTTATTCACGAGAACTGAAACAATAATTACAACCCCAATTCCCCATGTAACGAGCTTGAGAATCTGTAAATAACTCTTGATATGTAGGCGCGCCGAATATTCTGTAGTTTGATAAAATTCTCCTAGTCCGTTTATGATTGCCTGAAAAATAATGATTCCACACAGGATGATCACGCATATCGATATCCGTTCGATGGCTATTGCAAATTGGGGAAGTATATATGCAAAATTATAAAATATTACGCTAGAGACCAAGTATGCCAATGGTCTAAATACTTCTTTGGTTAGTATGTAATCATCCAATTCTGTATTGGTATTTCTAACAAATCGACTTTCTAGTAGTGCCATGGTAATTTTTCTCGTAATGGTCCATCCAAACAAAGCAAGAATCACTAATACTACAAATAAAGAAAAGGAATAAAGAACCGGATCTTCAGGTAGATATGGGCCGAGGTACTCAACTAACATGCCTTAGCGCCACCACCAGGGCTCGAACCTGGGACATCCTCGTTAACAGCGAGGCACTCTACCAACTGAGTTATGGAGGCTCTACATATGGGTTTATCAACGCAATTTACATATTCGTTTCGTTTTCAATAAATGCCTCATATCCATACCGATACTCTTTCATTTAGTGTCGGATTATCGATAATAAGCTATGGCATTGCTCGATAGATTACTGGACGAAGTCCGCATACAAGTAGTGCCAACCCCTGTTGAAAGAAAACAACTCGAAGAAGCAATCGAACAATTGTTGGAACTATCCTCTCAAATAACGTCTGATGCTCCTTTTGAAATAAATATATTGCATCTGGGAAGTACTTCTCGAGATACTTGGCTACGCGGCGATGTTGACATAGATATTTTTATCCAATTTCCTTTATCAACCTCTAAACAAGAGCTAGAAAAACACGGACTTGAAATGGGGCATAAAATTTTACCTGATGGACATGAAGAGTATGCAGATCATCCTTATGTGAAAGGGACTTTTAATGGATTTAAAATAGACATAGTCCCTTGCTATTCTGTCAACTCCCCTGAAGATATCACTTCTGCCGTAGATAGGACTCCTCTTCATGCGGCATATCTCTCTAATAATCTCAATGAGGAACTTTCCACTGAAATTAGATTGCTCAAGCAATTTTTCAAAGGTTGTGGAGTATACGGATCTGATCTAAAGACTCAAGGATTCTCTGGCTATTTATCAGAACTCCTTATTCTTCAATTTGGAACTTTTAAAAATGCAATCAAGGAGATGTCTACATGGACTGTGCCTGTGCGATTAGATTTTAATAAAAGTGAACATTATTTCGAATCACCACTCACTTTTATCGATCCGATAGACCCATCTAGAAATGTCGCAGCCGCACTTTCATCTGTAAATCTATCTAGAATTCAACATTACTCTCGAGAATTTTTTTCCCATCCTCGGATGGATCTATTCTACCCCCTGCCTGCGGATCCACTTACCAAAGACCAATTACAATCCCATATAGATGACAGAGGGACATTTCCAATCGCCATAGTTTTCCCAACACCAAATATAGTTGAAGATGAATTATACCCCCAATTAAAAAAATCCCTTGCGGGAATCTTCGATCTCTTAACTCGGAATGGATTCACTATCATACGAAATGATGTATTTTCGGAATCTAATTCGGTATTTTTCTTCGAATTATCTTCATTAAAAATACCTTCTATAGTGTGCCACCACGGACCTCCTCTTAGCTCTCATATTCATGCTTCTACATTTCTAGATAAATACATAAAAACTGATGTATATGGTCCCTTCCTCGAAGGAGATCATTATGTCGTTGAGAAGTTTCGAGATTTCAATGATGTTGTTTCTCTCCTAAATAGCGATCTAATTTTCACTGCTCGCATTGGACCCGATATAGAATCTGCCCTTCGAGACCACTATCGAGTTTTATCCAAATCCGAACTTTTGAGCTTAACAGATGATTTTGGTATATATTTGCAAAAATATTTTAACCCAAACCTGTGAATTTCATTTCCTGGTATAATCTAATGTCTGAACGATCAACAGAGGTGATCGTAATCAGAACTAATCACTATTTCATTGCTATTATTGAGCACTACCAATAAATCCTGTCTCGAATGAGACAGGGTCATGTTAAGTCTTCATATGTGCCCTATGGTCTTCAGAGGAGATAAGTAATGTGTTATTTGTTATCACATATCACAAATTATCCTGCGTAACCTTCTTTCAAACCTCTTAAAATTTTGATACATACTTCTACATCCTCCTTTTGAATAGTTTTTCTTCCTGCATGACGGGCCAAAATAGCACTTTTTTTTGCTATCTCATCTGCATAATTTTCTAGATATTCTGCAAGAATTAACCTAGCATCACTTCCAATTCTATACCGGTCATCTATCTCAGATCGTGCAATACGATCTATGGGTGCAATGGGCAACACTATCTCCTTTTTAATGCCCAACCCATCAATTTTAAAATCTTCTTCATGGATAGTTTTCCTACCATTTCTTTTTGCCACTTCTGCAGCTTCCATTGCAATATTTGCCCCCTCTATCTGAATCAATCTAGCCAATTCTTCAGTTGCCTCCGAACCCACCCTAAGTCCCCCGGCATTCCTACGAATGATGGCATCTACTGGGGCAAATGGTAATTCTATGCTCATATCTCACACGCTAATATCTATGATCTTAACCCTTCCTTTCTTTAGTATTCTGGATAATTCTGTATCCACGGTCTAGTTTTTTCTAGTGCCCCTGCCACTGACAAAACAATATCATCCCCAAACCTCGGTCCAATAATCTGCACTCCTGTAGGGAGTCCTTTCTTAGTCAATCCACTTGGCACTGAAGCCACTGGATTTCCTGTCAAATTAAATGGCCAAGCCAAGGAAGTCCCATGTTTCATTGGGATTGCAACACCGTTAATCTCTGTAGGAATTTTTTCATCCGAATGCGGCTCAACCGCCATCGTTGGCGTGGCTAACACATCCACTGATTTCAACAATTTGGCCAAACTCGTGTAAAACTCTGTACGGAGATTATTTGCCAGACGATATTCTAGTACTCCCCTCCTCTCTCCAGAACGTATTCGTTCAATGATTACTGGGGAAACAACTTCTTGATGCTCCATGAGATCAATACCTGTTGTAACTTTTAGATTATGTGCAGTCTCTGCATAGATTATTTCCAATCCAATCATCAATACATCATGCAATTTTTCCCACTCTGAAAATTCAATTTTAGTATGTATAATTTCTGCCCCTGCCTCTTCCAATCCCTCCATAGAATCTTCAACCCTTTGTACTATTTCATCTTCAATCGGTTTATCCAAAAATGAAGAATCATATCCTACTTTCATACCTTCTATTCCTTCATCGACACATGAAATATATTCTCCCTCAAATTTTGGAAGACTGTCTGGATCTTCTGGATGTGGGCCAGATATCACATCTAACATCATCGCTGCATCTTCTACAGTCCGCGTTAATGGTCCACTTCCTGCATATGGTAGGTGATATTTAAATGCATCTGGCCGCATCGCATGAGGGACTCTTCCCACCGATGGAAAATGACCATATAGATTACACATACAAGCTGGACCTCTGATAGACCCTGCATGATCTGACCCCTGTGCCCACGGAATCATGCCTGCTGCAACTGCAGCGGCACTCCCCCCTGAAGACCCGCCTGGGGTCATATCTATATTAAATGGATTTGCAGTCCTTCCAATTATTTCATTATGAGTGATGCCCTTGTGCCCAAATTCTGGTGTGTTAGTTTTACCCACTATGATTGCTCCTGCATCTTCCAATCGATCAACTAGTGGTGAATTTCTATTAGGAATATAACTGGCAAATGGCACCGAACCAAATGTATGTGTCACTCCCCTTTTAAATGCAAATAGATCTTTCACAGCAATTGGAACTCCTGCCAATCGACCGATTTGCTCACCATTTCTCATTCGGTCCTCCACTGCATGGGCAGCTTCCCTTGCTTCCACTTCTAATACTGTGATAAATGCATTTATATGTGGATTGATTTTTTCAATTCGATTGAGGGTGTCTTCTATAATTTCACTCGGTAATATTTTTTTCTTTGCTATGCCCCTTGCAATCTGCAACGCGGATTTATACTCCTTCATTCTGACCTCGTCAAAACGCTAATAGAAGTTTTCCAATTAGTCGATGCCTCGAGATCTTCTTGCCAACCCTCCTTCACAAGAATATCTGTACATAATATTCTATCACCTGGTCCTATCTCTATTTCTGCTTTTTCATCCCACAATGCCATTCGTATCTCGCCAGTTTCATCTTGAATTCTAATATTCCTAACCTGTCCCTTTGTTCCATCCTTTCGGTCAAATACCCTTTTTGGATCTGCTACTGTTATGACTCCTTGAATGTCCGCTACGTCTCCTATTTCTAGTGCACTTATCTGGTCAGACTTAACTGAAAATTCTATATCTCCTTCTAATGCCCTCACAGATCCTCCTTTACCAACATGTAGCTCCAATTGGGATTCTCTCTTCCGTATATACCCTTTCGTCACTTCTATCGATTTACCTTGGAAGATGGATTCTATTACTTGTGTTTGTTTGTCCCATAATACAAGCCTAATTCTGCCCGTTTCATCACTTATATTCACACTAGCAACTTTGCCTTCTGACCCATCACTCCTAGAAAATGTTCGTTCCGATTCCACAGATAACACTCTCCCAACCACTTTCACGTTCGATGCACCAGATATCAAATCTCCAATTTTACACTCTTCTGTGATTTTCACCCCGATTTCTGTATCTTCGTCTATCATACACCGATTCACACTAACTTCAACTTCACCCTCCCGTTCACGTGCAAAACCTTGCACGCGCAATACTTGTCCTACTATTAGGTCTTCTTGTATGGCCTTTGCATATTCATTCCAGAAAGCCGCTTTTATTCTCCCCGTTTCATCTGCCAATTCTACATTTAATACATTCCCTTTCTCTTCTTCACCCTCTCGATCAAATTCATGAATTTCTCCCATAGAAATGACCTTTGCAATGAATCTGACCTCTGCATCAAAATTCCCTTTTACTTCATTAATTGTATATTGAACTTTCCCATTCCGTTCATATTCCACCAACATTTCTGCGACATCATCATCGATCAATCCTCCCATTTGTTTTATTTTTTCTTGCACCTCTCCCTTGCTTACTTCTTGCACCTCTTCAGGTTCATCTAGTTCCTGGTTATCCAAGTCTTCCATTTTTAAGTTACTCATCATTACTCGCACACCAGTGAAAGGTTTGTCGCCTCATCTCACACCAAATGTAGAACCAAAACCCTCTTTACAAAAAATATTGTACTTTATATTCTGTCCAATTAGGGTAGTGGACTATCCTACGGGCTTGCGGAGCCTGTGACCGGGGTTCGAATCCCCGATTGGACGTCTTTCAGAACAGTGGGGTAATTTTGGCTAAACCACTAAGATGCACTCTCTGCTCACGAATTGTTACTTGAAACAAAACGGGCAAACTAAGTATTCGCCATTTCTTAAATAAAAAGAGGAAAATAAAATGTCTATTGACCCATCAAAACTTACCGTCGACAAATTACTGAAAGAGGTATCAAAAACCAACGATCTCGATTCGTTAAAAGAAATTTTAGCAGCAGAAAAAAAAGGAAAAAAACGCAAGAGTGCATTAAGTGGAATTCAACAACAAATCGATTCGATTGAAGCATCTAGTTCAAGTGGAACTTCTTCTACATGGTATCAATCAAGATATTTGTACTACCTAGTCGCACTACTACTAGTTGTTTGGGCGATTTCATACTTCATGTAGTTGCATAAATGAAACTTATAATTGTAAATCAGAACAATCCCGAAAGACTATTTAGGGCAATAGTTGCACTTGTATTTTTAGGCATGGCCGCATTCATGGAACCAGGGCTCCTGCGTTTTGTATCTTTCTTCAGTGGACTTGGATTAATGTTCAATGCAATCACTGGAAATTGTTACTTTTATCGAATTATTGGTTACAGTAGTTGTCCAAATAGAAATTGATAATTACTATCATTTTTTCAATCTTAAGTCAATACAGTCTATCGATTTTTACCTAAACTGAAAATGATAATATGTATCATTTTTCCCTTTCCTTTACCTCCTTTGAAACCCGACTACCATTTGATGACTTGTAATATCCATTGTCAGTGCGATCCTTGCACGTGTGATCCATGTCTCTGTACACCAGAAGAACCTTGCTGCATGTAATCTATCCTGACAAACATATCATAAATAGGAATACCAATCAAATGAATAACGACTCTTCGAAATATACAAAAAACCTAGTTGTTGGTCAAATTTTAGTCTATGTGGCCTTGATGATCTTGATCATCTTATCGTCTTACTTTCTATGAACTAGGATAGGACGCACCTGCTTACTGTGGCTCTATAACAACTGGCAGAAATTGACACAATAGCCATGCTTAAACATCTATCGTAGCTACGTTCAATCCTTAGGGCTGGAAAACAACCCGTCCTCAATCACAAGGTGACTAATTGCAGCAGCTGTTAGTTTAAGTTTGATTTCAGGTGGTGTTCGGGTACCCTCACCCCTAAGCCTTATCTTATTCCTCTACTCATCTACACAATGTGCTGCAGCAACGAGATCTCATTCTGTCTATTGCTGCAAGTTCCGATGGATTTATCGCCACACTAGATGGTGGACTCGACTGGCTGCCCCTGCCAAGAGCAGAAGAAGACTATGGACATGCTGAATTTTTAGAGCGCATCGATTGTGTAGTTATGGGTCGAAATACATGGGAATTTATTTCTGATCACGACGGGGGGGAATACTTTAGTCAGTTCGACTGTCACGTACTCTCTAGAGAAGATATAGTCGAGGGGTTCTGGATGGGCGATGGAATCGGATATATCCACGAACTAAAAGAACAAGAAGGGCTCGATATCTGGTTGGTAGGCGGTGGGATTCTAAATGGAGAATGTATGGCAGCAGGAATCATTGATGAAATCATCCTAACGGAGGTCCCAATCACATTAGACGAAGGGCTGCCTTTATTCGGTGAGTACGGTACCACCATGCCAGAATCGTGGTCTTGTATCTCCGAACGTGAGTTGCCCGATGGATTAATTCAAAAAATATTTACGCCATCTTAATAAACACAATCCCACTTCGCCATATTTGTCTCTTCATCCCAACCTGCATAGACTGCATCTGTGCATCCTGGACCGCATGTTTTATCCAACCATTCTTGCTTAGTTAGCCTCTCACTACATGCTACGCAGGAAGCTGTCAGCGCTTTACAACACACCCATGCCTCTTCTTCTCCATGATCCTCGTGATCTTCTTCTCCATAATCGTGATCTTGTCCGATTACAACTTCTCCTCCACCTCCGATACACCCTGCAAGCACAAGAAATACACATAGAATAAGTACAGAACGTTTCACTCTAAATAGCCTCCCATAAATAGGCAACATTGATTAAAGATGCAAAGCTCATCCATGCGATATATGGCCAAACCAACATTGAAGCAACCTGGCTAACATCATAAATCAATACTGCATAATATGCGGTAAATGCGATCATACCAAGGAGCATAATCAATGATACGGCGTAGGATGCAGAATTGAACACTTGTGGCCATAACAAGTTCAATGTCAACTGGGCTATGAATACTCCAAAAACAAGATTTGAATTCCCCAACCCCCCTCTGTTGACCCAGACGAGAGAAACACTGACTCCCATGCAGATGTACAGGAACGTCCACACTGGTCCAATAATCCAACTAGGGGGCTGAAACCACGGACTATATTCGGAATCAAATGTCATTTATCAATCGCTCCTATAACTTCCATCCGGTATCACTTTCGGGAAATTAAAACCCGAATCATTGAGCAGTTCAAACGCCAAGGCATCTTTTTGCTCCAACTCGTCACGTGTACAAATATTCCATTCATCCTTACTATCTTCACACGCATGTGTAAGTTCGGGATCCAATGCATCCATGTTGGCCATTATAATCCAATAAAAATACTCATTAACTTTACATTCATACCCGCAAGTTGGATTACGATGTCTATACCATGCATCGTCTGGGTACTGATTAGGTGTACCTTCGAACCACCCACCACGAGCAGCATCCGTTGCAACAGTTAGTTTCGAACTGAGTACTCCTTGGCCGTATGGCATATCGTCTAGCCCTCCCAGTTCGCTATTTTGAGAATGGGAAATAGCACTATTGGGATCGCCATTTCCAAAATATTCTGGATATG